>UEXM01000028.1_pt3 | contig 133594 bp, 122 predicted proteins | sample 1796661 | NCBI WGS metagenome assembly UEXM01 (sample SAMEA4772469, study PRJEB27181) | metagenome | reverse complement strand
TCCTGTTCGCTTTATAATCGGGACGCGGTCGCCGGTGGTCACGTAGGCGAAGGTTTTCCGGTTCCTTAATTCATGATAAAAAACCGGCCCCTTTGGGGGGTGGCGGAATTGGCAGACGCGCCCGACTGTTTCTCGGGTGGTGATACCACGAAAGTGCACCTTGGAGGTTCGAATCCTCCCCCTCCAGCCTATCTACTATATGGAAATAGGAGATTTAGCAATAAATGCACTTTTGTCAATCTTAATAGGAGCAATGGTATATTTGTGGTTTCTTTCTTCCTGCATAATACCAGCCGGCTCCGGAATGCTTGAAATATATGACAATCTTGAGCGTATGAATAGTGAGTATGAAATAAGAGAACAAACGCCACCTTAGCTCAGTTGGTAGAGCAACGGTTTTGTAAACCGTAGGTCGACGGTTCGAACCCGTCAGGTGGCTCCATTGTTGGTATTTGAGTACCTAAACTAAAGTATATACTATTTAATCATGAAGCCACAGAGGTTTAAATGTCAAAGAAAAATTATGTGCTTGATACTAGCGTTTGCCTGACTGACGCCAGTGTACTTTTCAAGTTTAACAATAACGATATCTTTATTCCGTTAAAAGTTTTAGAAGAAATTGACGGTCACAAGAAACGCCAAGATTCGGTAGGAGCCAATGCTAGACAATTCATTCGTACATTAGATGAATTCAGAGCAAAGGGTTCGTTACAGTCCGGTGTAAGGATTGAAAAAGGAAAGGGTATTTTAAAAGTAGTCTCTTTCACAAATTTGAAAGATATAGTGTTCCCTGCAGATTTAGACATAAGATTGCCGGATCACACAATAATTGCTACTGCTAAATCTATACAAGCAACCGGCACTCGTAAAACCATCATGGTTAGCCGGGATATCAATATGAGAGTCATCTGCGATTCAATTGGATTGATATCGGAAGATTATATATCAGAACGCGCGGTATTCTCATCCGAAGAATTATACACCGGATTTGCTATTCAAACTTTTGATGATGAGGTCATTGAACGGTTTTATGCGGGAGAAGATATATTCCTTAGAGAAGAAGACGCCCAACAAGAATTGCAACCAAACCAATATATTATTATGGTATCCAATGCTAATGATAAGAAATCAGCATTAGCACGCTTCAAGAGTCATTACGAGCCATTAAAAAATATTGTTCATAAGAAGCTTCCGGATTGGAAAATTGACGCAAGGAATAAGGAACAGGCGTTCGCGATAGATATGTTAATGGACCCAGATATAAAAATTATATCGTTGGTAGGCCGCGCGGGATCTGGTAAAACATTACTAGCCATAGCCGCTGGACTACAACAAACAATAGGGTTAAGAGCAGAGAGCAATCACTACTCTCGATTAATTGTTTCTAGACCAATACAGCCTCTAGGGAAAGATATTGGATTCTTACCAGGAACTATGGAAGAAAAGATGCTACCATGGCTTATGCCGATTCAGGACAATCTTAAGTTTTTAATGGGCGACAGAACTTCTCTTGAAATGTACATGGATAAGGGGAAAATTGAAATTGAAGCGCTCACCTATATTAGAGGGCGCTCAATTTCGAATGCATTCATTGTAATCGATGAAGCACAGAATTTAACAAAACACGAAATTAAGACTATAATAACTCGTATTGGTGAAGGAACTAAAATCATTCTTACCGGTGATGTTGAGCAGATAGATAATGTGTATGTTAATGAAACATCAAATGGATTAGCGCATGCAGTTGAGAAATTTAAAGAACACCACATATCTGGACACATGACGTTCAAGAAGGGTGAAAGATCTGAACTAGCCACTCTCGCATCGAGAGTTTTATAATAAGAATTGACAAATTCTTATTTTTAAGTTATATTAATTAAAGGAGCACTTATTATGAGTGAAGAAAGAGTAATTACAGAGCTTGAGGCTCACGAAAACCCACTGCTAGCACTTGGTGTCGAGCCCGGCACAGAGTCAGAGTTAAAAAACTTTTTAGTAGAATATGTTGGTACTAAGTTAGATAACGAAGAAGTAACAGTTCATATGATATCAGAAGTATTGGCCGCAGAGTTTCCAGAGTTTGTTTTTGCGTTTGCCGAAGAGAATTTCCTCAGAGGTTACCAATTAGGATTAGATGATGCTGAGAACTTATTTAAAGAACAAACAACAGTTAATGAATGAACAGGTTGACTTTTATACCTCATCAGGGGTACATGTTTATTTTAAAGATAAAATAGAAAATCAAGATGTAAACGTCGAAAAAGTTATTGCAACAGTAGAATCAAAAGTACCCCACCATCTTCTATCGGAGCTTGAGATGATCATTGTTGGGTGGTTCAAAGAGTTTGAAGAAAGAGATATAAACGCATTTTATAAAGATGCTATTTTACATATATCAAATGAACAAGATGACAATGAAGATATGGTAGATGATATCATACATGAAATAGCACACGCTGTCGAAGAAGCTTACGGATTTGATATTTATAGTGACTCAGCCGTCAAAAAAGAATTTCTTCGTAAGAGGTTAAGACTACACGATGAGTTATGGGGAATAGGATATAAAGCGCCCAAGACCTTTTTCTCTGAGGTTGAATACAATGAAGAATTTGACAACTTTTTACTAAACACTGTTGGTTATGATAAATTAAATGTTATATGCAGTGGACTTTTTATAAATTCGTATGCACCAACATCCCTCAGAGAATACTTTGCTACTGGATTCACTGATTTTTACATGCGCCCGGATGACAGAGAGACTTTAAAAATGGTCAGCCCCATCCTCTATAAAAAGATTTTTGAACTTAATTTAGAAGAAAACCTTGACAGCATATACTAAACGAGTTATAATAGTATATTAAAGAGGTAAATATGTCACATATTTCATACTCCGAGTTAAAAGACTGGAGTTTTTGCGCTTGGTATCACAAGCTAACACGTGTAGATAAGATTGATGGATTCAAAGGCAATGAATATACCGCCTTTGGAACAGCTATGCATTCTGTCTGCGAAAAGAAACTTTTGCAAGAAGAAGTCAATGACGAATTCTTTGTAGAAGAATTAAAGAAGAACATATCCAAATTAGATGAGGATGTTGAGATAAACAAAAAGCTCGTAGTTGACATGGTCGACCAAGGGAAAGGGATTATCCCCGAAATCCAAGATGCTTTGGACGAATATTTTGAAGAATATGAGGTCTTGTCCGTCGAAATGCCACTAATGGAAGATATCGAGTCTCAAGATACCCACAAATTCAAAGGTTTTATTGATGCAGTAGTATCAACACCCGACGGAAAAGTTCATATTTTTGATTGGAAGACATGTTCTTGGGGCTGGAATGCACAAAAGCGCTCCGATAAGATGGTTACGTACCAGCTTACTCTATACAAACACTTCTTTTGTCAGAAAATGAATGTGGACCCAAAAGATGTGGAAACACACTTTGCCCTTCTTAAGCGTACAGCGAAAAAGAATCGCGTTGAATTCTTCAGGGTCACCAGCGGCAATAAAAAAACAGAAAATGCCCTTAAACTTTTGGATACTGCGTTGTATAATATTAAAAACCAACGTTACATCAAGAATCGCTTGTCTTGCACAGGTGGGTACGGGTGTAAATTTTACGGAACAGAACACTGTTCATGAGGAATAAATGAGTAAAAAGAAGATTTTGGTCATAGCAGACCACCCAATGTCACCATCCGGTGTCGGTACACAAACAAAATATATGATCGAAGCGCTTCTCAAAACGGGAAGATATTCTTTTTTATGTTTAGGAGGAGCCGTAAAGCATGCAGACTACACACCTCAAACTATCGAGCCGTATGGCCATGATTTTAGAGTTTTTCCAATTGACGGATACGGTACTCACGAGCTAATACGCTCAGTGCTACAAAAGGAACGTCCGGACGCGGTTTGGTTTATGACTGATCCGCGTTTTTATGGCTGGCTCTGGGAAATCGAAAACGAAGTTAGAGCTTGTTGTCCTATGATTTATTACCATGTTTGGGATAACTTCCCAGCACCTAAGTTCAATCGTAGATTCTATCGCTCAACAGATGAAGTCGTATGTATTTCAAAAGTCACACACCAGATTCTGCAAGAGGTAGCACCAGATGTTTCCTCTCATTATTTGCCACATGCTGTTAATTACAATGCATTCCATAAATTCAAGCCGTCAGATCCGAGAATCAAAAAACTCCGGGAACAAATATACTCTCACGGTGATGAGGACTTAGCCAACTCAAACAAGAAAATCTTTTTCTGGAATAATAGAAATGCTAGAAGAAAGCAGCCAGGAACTTTAATTTGGTGGTTTAAGGAGTGGCTGGATAAAGTTGGCCACGATAAGGCGTGCCTACTAATGCATACAGACGCAGAAGATCCCCATGGACAACCGCTGCCTCATATTATAGAACATCTCGGACTGCATCGCGGACAAGTTATGTTGTCAACTAATAAGGTCTCAGCGGAAGAGTTGGGTGCCTTTTACAATGCAGCAGATTTTACAATTAATATCTCTGATGCTGAAGGCTTTGGATTAGGCACTCTAGAATCACTATCGTGCGGCACACCAATTATCGTAAGTATGACTGGTGGACTCCAGGAACAAGTCACTAATGGCTCAGAATGGTTTGGTTGGGGACTACAACCATCATCTAAATCAGTAATTGGTTCACTGCAGGTGCCTTATATTTATGAGGATAGAGTCTCACAGTCCGATTTTGAGAAAAGCATGACAAAAGCTTTGAAATTATCTAAACCAAAGTACAAAGCAATGTCAGAAGCAGGAATGAAACATGTTAAAGAAAATTATAGTTTTGAAGGCTATGAAAAAGGATGGGTTGAATTAATGGACAGTTTTATGGAAAAACATGGCTCTTGGGAAACTCGCAAGGGATATCAAAAGTATCACTTGGTGGAGGTAGCATAAAATGAAAACTAAGATTTTTTTAATAGGGCCAATGTTAACTCGCTCTGGGTATGGTGAACAAGCTCGTTATGCCATGCGCGCCCTACGAAGCCGCGAGGATATCTTTGACATTTATTTGCAACCTCTAACATGGGGCGCCACAGGCTGGATTCCGGAATATGATGAAGAAAAGCAGTGGGTCGATAGAATGATTGAGAAGACAATCGCCCACAATCACCAGAATGGAACATACGATGCATCCCTTCAAGTTACTATTCCAAATGAGTGGAAGAATTATGCTCCTGTAAATATTGGATACACCGCAGGAATGGAAACAACCTTAATATCGGCAGAATGGATCCAAGCTATTAATGGCATGAATAAAGTTATAATGATCTCGAATCACTCTAAGCAAAGTGCGGAAGGTAGTATTTATCTAACCGATAATGAAAATGATGCGCCTATTAAGGTGCAAACAGACATTGAAGTTGTTAACTACCCAACTAAGGTTTACGAAACATTACCAGATGTTAGTTTAGATTTAGAATATGATACAAATTTCCTCGCTGTAGCTCAATGGTCTCCGAGAAAAAATATCGAACACATGCTCAGATGGTTTGTAGAAGAATTTCAAGATGACGAGGTCGGATTGGTTTTAAAAACTAATTTGTCAAAAAATTGTTTGATGGACAGAGAAGGCTGCGAAGGAAGATTGAAAAGCTTATTGGCAGATTTACCAAAAGATAGAAAATGCAAAGTTTATATGTTGCATGGGGATATGTCAGATGCCGAGATGCATTCACTATATAATCACGACAAGATATCGGCTTTTGTCGCTATCCCCCATGGCGAAGGCTACGGGCTACCAATTTTTGAGGCAGCATATAGTGGACTACCAGTAGTCAGTGTTGGATGGTCCGGACAATTAGACTTTTTATGTGATGAGAAAGGTAAAGAACATTTTTATAATGTTTCATTTGATATGGTACAAGTTCCAAAAGAAGTTGTGTGGCCAACTGTTCTAATAGAACAGTCTGGTTGGGCAAATGCAAGAGAACAATCCTACAAAGAAAAAATGAGACAATGCCTCGAAGATATATCTAATAACACAGGACTGGCAGCCGAAGCTGCAACATATGCAACCGAACTACATGAAAGATTTGAACAATCAAAAATGTATGACGAATTTGTTAATGCTTTGGGAATAGAAATTGATGCCGAGTGGGCAAACGACTTATCACAAATTGAAATTTTATGAAAGTAGCCTTATTACAAGACTTTTTTGAGAATGAAATAGTTGGGGGCGCCGAAAAGAATGATTCGGTGCTCCTAAATTATTTGTCATCACAAAAAAAGATAAAGATCGATGGGGTGCATACATATAAGGTTGAAGATGTAATTGACGAGTACGATTTTTTTGTAATTAGCAATTTTGTAAGGCTACCAGAAACAACAAAGCGATACCTGATGCAAAAGAAAAACTATATCATCTACGAACATGATCACAAATATGTAGCTAATCGCAACCCTGGAGCCTTTGCACGATTTAAGGCCCCAGCATCTATGATTATCAATAGGGATTTTTATAATTCAGCGAAAAAAGTATTTGTATTAAGTAAAGTATGCAAAGAGGTTATTGAGGATAATCTAGAGATTGATAATGTGCACAGCATAGGTTGTAGTCTCTGGTCTGAAGAACAATTAGATATGATTAGACAGATCAATCACACTTCTGGCAAAACTAGTGAATATGGTATTTTAGACAGCACTAACCAGATAAAGGGAACTTCCCAAGCATTAGAATACTGCGCGAAAGCAGGTATCAACCCATCAATGATAAGCTCTCCAGATTATGTTGAATTCCTAACGAGACTATCGCTATGTGAAAAATTTATATTCTTCCCACAGGTTTTAGAAACCTTCTCTCGTGTTTGCGCGGAAGCTAAAATGCTAGATTGTAAGGTTGTAACCACCCCTAAATTGGTAGGGTTCTTTAGTGAGGAGTATAGTTCAATGTCAGGCGATGCATTAAATGATAAGATATCTGAAAAAATTGATGCAGCCCTATTAAAATTTAAAGAGGTAATCTTCGAATGATTGTTATAACAGGCGCCGCCGGATTCATTGGCTGGAATATCTATCAGAGTTTAAAACACACTAGAGATATAGTTCTTGTAGATTTTGTTGATAAGTTTATTGGTGAGTTTAATCCTAAACACCCAATTATGGACCCATTCACATTTTTGGAAAAGTTAAAAAAGGACTCGTACGCAAAACAAATTGAGATAATAATACATGAAGGTGCATGTTCAGATACAACAATATATGACCCATCATTTATGATGCAGCATAATTTTGATTATAGCCACAAGGTACTCCAAGCATGTTTAGAATATGATATTCGGCTAATTTATGCATCTTCTGCATCTGTTTATGGAGATGGCCCGTTCCATGAAGAAGCATACCTAAACCCAAAAAATGTTTATGCGAATTCCAAGAGAGTATTCGATGATTACGCAGAATCCTTTATAGAATATCACAACTCCCCACAAATAGTTGGATTGAGATATTTTAATGTTTATGGGCCCATGGAACACCGAAAGGGAGCCATGGCGTCCGTTGTGCAACAGTTTAAAAATCAAATTGATACAACTGGTGAGGTTAAACTTTTTGAAGGAAGCAGAAGCTTCCTACGAGACTTTATTTATATCGACGATATAGTGTCGATTAACCGACATTTTATTGATAATAAGAATATCAGCGGCATATTCAATTGTGGCACAGGAATAGCTGAAGCATTCTCAGCAATCCCTGAAATACTATCAGACTACTACTCGTTTGACACAATCGAGATTCCAATGCCACAGCATTTAGTAGATAAATACCAGAGATTTACTAGAGCAGATACAGATAAACTTTATACAATTGGCGAATATGACCGCCCATTCTCCTCACTTCACGGAGGTATTGACAAATATGTTCAATTTTGGAAAAAGTGATAAAATAGTTGGATTTACTAATGGCTGCTTTGACATTTTACATGTAGGACATATAAAATTATTCCAATATTTAAAAAATAAATCAGATGAGGTTATAATAGGTATTGATTCAGATAAGAGAGTCAAAGAACTGAAAGGGCCACATCGACCGATTAACAACGAAAGAGACAGAAAACTAATGTTGGAAAGTTTATCCTTCGTTGATTCCGTTTTAATATTCGATTCAGCCGACGAATTAGAATTATTAGTTAAAACAATATCGCCCGATCTCATGGTAGTGGGGTCAGATTATAGAGACAGGCATGTCGTCGGCGGTGAATATGCAAAGAACTTAGAATTTTTTGAGAAAATAGATGGATACTCCACAACAAGAACATTACAACGTAGTACTGATAGGTGACTGTTGCAGTGATATTTATCACTATGGCACATGTGACAGACTAAGTCCGGAAGCACCTGTTCCGGTATTACGAGAAACACGCCGAGTAGTACAGCCGGGTATGTCTTGGAACGTTCGGCTCAATATGGAGTCTTTAGGGTCGTTTGTACTACACTACACAAATACAGAAAAAATCAACAAGCATAGATTTATAGATAATAAACACAATCAACACCTGATAAGGTGGGATGAGGGTGAATACCAAAAGATACAACAAATAAATGTTGATATACTACACAGTGCACACAAGCCAGATGTTGTAGTTATTAGTGATTACAATAAGGGTTTTCTGCCGCCCAATGCTTGTAGAGAAATAATAAGTTATTATAAAAACTTGGATCCAAATATTCCAATATTTGTTGATACTAAAAAAACAGATCTGTCGTGTTTTGAAGGTGTATTTATAAAAATTAACGAGAAAGAACATGAATCGATTGAAGTATTTCCAATGAACAGCGACTTTATTGTGACCTTGGGAGAGAGAGGTACTTTATATAATGGAAATATTTATCCCACTAACTCTGTTGAAGTATTTGATGTATGCGGTGCGGGAGATGTATTTTTATCAACATTAGCTCACACATATGTGAAAAACAAAAATATGTATGATGCAATTAAGAGCGCCAATAAGATGGCCAGTATCTCCGTTTCTCGTATGGGTACATATGTTCTTACAAAAGAGGATATTAAAGAAATATTATGACCTACGTATTTGACATTGATGGCACTATTTGCACTAAAACAACAGGAGACTATTCTGAAGCACTTCCACTACAAGAACGCATTGATAAGATAAATCAACTTCATGAAGAAGGGCATAAGATAATATTTCTCACTGCACGCGGAATGGGAAGAAGTGATAATTCATCCAGCTATGCGCATAATGCATTTTATAATTTAACAAGACAACAATTAATTGAATGGGGAGTGAAATTCCACTCCTTGTTTCTTGGCAAGCCCGCCGGGGATTTTTATATTGATGACAAAGGAATAAAAGATGAAGACTTCTTCAACACAGGAAATTAAATTCGTCCCTAAAGGCTGGGGATTTGAAAAATGGATCGTAAACAACGATGAATATTGTGGCAAGCTACTTTACTTTGTTAAGGGCAAACGATGCTCTTGGCACTATCATGTATTAAAAGATGAAGTCTTCTATATACAATCCGGAAAAATGTTGGTAAAATATTCTGAAGACGACGATTTAAAGATGGCAAAAGAATTAATCTTAGAACGCGGTGATAATTTCCACGTCTACCGAGGATTGAGACACCAAATGATTGCCTTGGAAGACACAGAGTTATTTGAGTTTTCAACACAACACTTTGACTCAGATTCCCACAGAATACAAAAAGGAGATTAGCGTGATTGAAGATATGGGGTGGTTTAACCACAACCTAAAAAATAAGATACCTTTTGGGTTTGCTAGATTCAATGATGGAGAAATGATGGGAATAAATCAAGCTCACACTGTTGTGGCCCGTGGAGATCAGTACGTCGATGAGGAACTGAGAGCCGCCTTAAGATCTTCATTGGAACACAAGCAAGAGAATTATTATGTTGGGGTGCCGTGCTCTTTGTGTTATCCTCAACTTTCTGCATTGGCAAAAGACATCGCCGGCGAGGACTATGAATTCCTTACGAAAGCAGTCGTCACTACAAACAAGAATTGGAAGTATTTTGTTGATACATTCCCAGAAGTAATGGGTGATCGCCGTTTAATTTGGATTGGAGGAAATGATCAAGACACCGAGCCCTTAAAAGAAATGGGATTGAATATTGTAAATGCCGTTAAACTTCCTAGGAGAAATAGCTGGAATTTATATGAAGGAATAAAGAAAAAAGTATCCCCGCTCTTCCAATCTGGGGATGTGGTGGCAATATCTTTGGGACCAACTGCACGAGTGTTAGTCCGAGACTGGTTTCAAGAGTATCCAGATTGTACTTTTATAGATATAGGCAGTAATATGGATCCTTTCACCAGAGGCGTTCGACACAACTGCCACAAGGGCTGGGAAGAGACCGGCTTTAACGTCGGAAAACCTTGTAAGGAATGCAACTGATGAAAATTTACCTTTTGACCTCTAATAAATATACCAAGAGTATCTGCCCAATAAATATAAAATTTCTTAATAAATATTGGCCAAACCAAGACGTAACAATAGTTGGGTACGAAGATGTATTAGAATTAGAAGATCTTCCAGACAATGTTAGCGTCGAATGCCTTGGGACGCAGGAGGATTTTGGTAGGACATGGACAAACGCACTAATTCCATTCTTTAAAAAAGTTGAAGAAGAATATTTCACTTTAATATTTGAAGACCATGTCCTAATGAATGAAGTGCCTACTGACAAAATAGCTGAATTAGAAGAACAACTTATAAATAAAAAAGCACAAAAAGCCATGATTGGTGGTGGTATCAACCTAAAACAGACAAAAGCTTTTGAAGGAAATCAAAATTTAGTTGAGTTTTCCCAAAGAGCCGCCTATAGAATGAGCCTTCATCCAGCAATATGGCGCAAAGACTACTTTTTAAAATATTTAAGTCCTGGTATGACATCGTGGGATTTCGAGATAATGAACGATAGCAAAGCCATATATGACGGCGCCGCTATATTAAATTATAAGTATGATTACCCTAACGAGCCACACCTATACTCGTACCTAGAATTGTACACAAAAGGAAACAACAACATTATGCAAATCGACGGAAATTTAACAGTACCAGATCAGCCTTCAGCTAAATATTTTGATGCAGAAGATATAAAATACATTTGGGAGAGAACACAATGAAATACGTTGTATTAGGACATACCGGCTTTGTCGGAAAGAATTTAACAAAACATCTATTAGGTAATGGACACGAAGTAATTTGCATATCTAGCGAAGAATGTGATTTGAGAGATTACTCTCGAATAAATGCTATGATATCTGCAGCCGGCGAAGTTGGAGCAATATTTAATTGCGCAGCAAATGTCGGTAGTGTACATTATGTAACAGCATTCGCGGGAGATGTAATCTCAGATAATACTTATATCGCTCTAAACTTATATAAAGCTGTACTAGAGAACTGCCCATCGACACCGATTGTAAATCTGCTTTCTAATTGTTGTTATGTTGATGGCCCGCAGATCCAAGAAGAAGAAAAATGGCTTGACGGAACAGTTCACCCCTCGGTATTTTCGTTCGGTAACTTCAAAAGAGTTTTGTATTACATCTCTCGGTGTTATGAGATGCAATATAACATCAATAGTATTAATCTTATGTTTTCAGGTATTTATGGACCAGGCGACAGCACTGACCCCAATAAGGTACATGCCTTAAACGGTATGATCATTAGGATGTTAGAGTCTATCGAGAACAATGATGCAGAGTTTGAGATTTGGGGAACAGGTAAGCCAGTCAGAGAATGGATCTACATAGACGATGTGTGTAAGATTTTACTGCAGTCACTGCAGCTTGAAAAAGTTATTGAACCAGTAAACGTAGCTCAAGGGCAGGGCTTTGCAATTGCTGAAACGGCACAAAACATAGCAAAAGCTACCGGCTATCAAGGCAAGCTCACATTCAATACAGATTTCCAAGATGGCGCCCCAATTAAGATTTTAGGAATGGGCAAATTTGAAGATTTGTTTAAAGATTACGTTTTTTATGATCACCAAGAAGGTGTTAGCCAAACAGTACAATATTATAAGGAGGTATTATAATGGAAAATGATTTTAAAATGGAAGAGTCTATCATCAGGTGCTGGAGTGTATATGTTCCAGACGAAGCTGGTGAAGAAGTGGCAAAGACACTTAAATCGAAGTGGCTCAATACCGGCAAGAAAGAAGCAGAATTTAGAGCGAAAGTCAGAGCAAGGTTCAAAGCTCCGTATGCTGCAGCCTGTATGAGTGGTACTGCCGCTCTTAAAATTGCTCTCAAAGCTCTTGATGTTGGCCCCGGCGACGAAGTAGTCAGTACGCCGTTCACCTTTATTGCGACCAATACTTCAATTCTTGAGATTGGTGCCACCCCAGTGTTTGCGGATATTCAATATGATACGCTCAATATTGATCCAAAGAGCGTCGAAGAAAAGATTACAGACAAAACAAAAGCGATCATGTGCGTTCACTATGCGGGCAATCCTGTTGATATGGACGAGCTACGTGAAGTAGCAGACCGTCATGGTCTTCCAATTATCGAAGATAGCGCGCACGCAATGGCATGTGAATACAAGGGGCACCCCATTGGATCCTTTGGGGATGTCGCAACATTCTCGTTCCAGTGTGTTAAGATTGTAACTTGCGGAGATGGTGGAGTTATAACCACGACCGATGAGGCTTTATATAAGAAGATTCGTAAGCAGTCTTGGTATGGGATTGATCGAGAGGTCAAGAAGACCAGCATTTTAGATCCTCTACCGGTCCCACCCGATGGGCTTGGGTTTAAATCAAACATGAATGATATTACTGCAACACTTGCCAGTGTGGCAATGGATCATTTAGATAGAGTCTTAGAACATCGTAGGGAGATCGGAGAAAGATATCGAAGAGAACTAGGAGGTTTAACGAAGGTTACACTTCTAAACTACCAAGATCACTGGACACCCAACTATCAGATTTTCCCTATTCACGTCGAAGACCGCGAAGAGTTTGCTCACTACATGTGGGATAGAAATATTCAAGTTAACGTTAATAACCGAAGAAATGATGTTTATGAAATGTTTGGTGGTCTTTGTGATTTACCAAACCTAAAACGCGCAGATGAAGATGTAATCCTCATTCCACTACATTCTGATTTAACAGATGAAGATGTGAATAGAATCATTGTGAATATCAAAGAATATGATAGCCAATGAAAGCGCTCATCGGACACACCGGTTTTGTTGGCTCAAATTTGTTGAAGCAGGCAGAATTTGATAGATGCTACAATTCTAAAAATATTGAAGAGATTGTTGATGAGCAATTTGAATTGGTAGTGTGTGCTGGCGTAAGTAGCATCAAGTGGAAAGCAAATAAACACCCGAAAGAGGATTTTCAACAGATACAAGGACTGATTGAAAATCTAGAAGCTACAAAGTTTAAAAGAATAATTCTTATATCTACGATTGCAGTTTACGACAATCCTGCCGATAATGCATATGGACGTAATCGATTATACTTGGAGACATATTTAAAAAATAATTTTGATAATGTCTCAATAGTCCGGCTCCCCTCTTTGTTTGGTTCTGGTTTAAAAAAGAATGCAATCTACGATCTTATAAATAAGGATGAACAGTTCTTGCCCCACCAAGATTCGACATTCCAGTATTATTGTTTAGATACTTTGTGGCAAGATATACAGACCATGCAGTCAGCAAACATCAAAACATTAAATATCAGTACAGAGCCAATAGTTTTTCGTGATATACTTAAACTGTTCCAATCAAACTACTTATGCTCAGATTCTAATAAAATTGTACACGAAGATATGCGGAGCGCTCATGCTGCTGTATGGGGTAAACAAAAGCCTTATTTGTATGATAGAATAGAGATAATAAATAATCTAGAGAGGTTTATAAAAGAAAATGTATGAGTATTATCAAAATTATTTAAAATTACACACCCACCCAAAATGCAGATTGTTGCATTTTATTGGTTTATGGCTCACAATTTTATATGTGGGCGCTGTTGTGTTTAATGGTATCTGGCTTGGTTTATTGCTGGCACCATTTATTGTATATCCATTTGCATGGACGGGACATTATGTCTTTGAAAAGAATAAACCAGCAGCATTTAATGACCCAATAAAAGCAAAAATAGCTGATTGGATCATGTTTAAAGATATTTTATTAGGGAGATTATCGATATGGTAAAGAAAAGAATTTTAGTCACTGGTGGTGCCGGCTATGTAGGCACAGCATTACTGCCTAAACTACTTGAGGACGGACACGAAGTGACGGTCTTCGATAACTTAATGCAAGGTGGAAATCAATTGTTATCATTCTTCAGAAACAAGAACTTTCATTTTGTTAACGGAGATGTTACAATCAAAAAAGATGTAGCGGCCGCTGTAAAAGATAAGGATGTAATCATCCATTTAGCGGCGATAGTAGGTTTTCCAGCCTGTAAAAATAACCCAGAATTAGCTACAAATGTTAATGTTGGCGGTACGCGAAATATAATCGAAACAACCACGCCAGAGCAAGTGATTCTATATGGCTCAACAGGCAGTAATTACGGCAAGGTAACGGATATCTGCACCGAAGAATCTCCCTTAAACCCACTTAGTTTATATGGCGAGACCAAGACAGAAGCAGAACACATGTTGATGGAGCGAGGTAATGTAATAGCCTATCGATTCGCTACTGCATTTGGCGTATCACCCCGCCTTAGACTTGATTTGTTGATCAATGATTTTACCAACAAATGTTTGCGAGACGGATATCTTGTTGTTTACGAAAAGCACTTTATGAGAACATTCATTCACGTATCTGATATGGCCAACGCATTTATGCTTGCGGTTAATAACCTTGATAAGATGGTCAATAATGTGTATAACATCGGAGACGACTCTATGAACTACAGTAAGGAAGCTATTTGTCGCATGGTAGCAGATAAAACTAATGGGTTTATCCACTTCGAAGAGATCGGAGAAGACGCCGATAAGAGAAATTACATTGTTAGTTATGATAAAGTTAAAGCTCTTGGGTTTAGAACCGAGGTCACCATTGAAGAAGGAATCGATGAGATCATTAAAGCGCTAAACGTTGCAGACTTTGTTAATCCATACGTTAATATTAAAAGAGGGCTCGGATAGATGCCTAAATATAGATTAGCACCAGGATTGGCAGCAAATGACAAAAATAATGTAAAGCCAATATGGAAAAATTCATCTACTCCTTACGGCAAGATCTCTGAGACTGGTGATCAGGAATACGTAAATCTATGGGTAGAACACTTTGCAGATTTTAACGGTAAAATACTGGAGATTGGTGCCGGAAACGGCTTTTTAGCACAAAACATATTACAGAGAAATTCTAATGTCGATTATTATATTTTGGATCTCGAAGCACATTTTAAAGAAATACAACAGAAACTTAAAGATTATCCGAATGTAAGCTTTATAAAATCTAGCGAATATAAAAAGATTTTTGAACAAGACTGGGATTTAATCGTAGAGACTCACTGTTTGTCGGAAACGCCACAATATTATTACACCGATATTCTTGAGAATCTAAGTGTAAAAAATTGTTTTGTAATAGATTATGGCAATGCATCTGAAGATCCGGTATTTCAACCAACATTGGATAAGTGGTTTGACGAAACATTTAGTGTGAAACAAAGGCTAACTAATAATAAATTGCTTGGCGGAGATAAAAGAGATATTCCTGTTTATATTGGAAAATCAAAATGAGTATGCTTAACTGGAATGCATTCGCCGAGTACCATAATAAGCATGAAGGCGCCTCCGCAATATTATTTGGTTCAGGACCAACAATTCTTGAATTTAATAGTGGACAAGTGCCTTCTGATGTGTTAAGATATGGTGTAAACGATCAAATCTTTCTAGATTTAGATTTAGATTATTGGTTTATGGGAGATGCAATGCCGCAGGTGCCAGAAAAATTCTACAATAGATATAAAGAATATAACGAGTATAAGCCGAATATACAAAAGTTTGTTAGATTCCAAGTATGGGAAGATAATCGAGTTATAGATGTACCTCCATATGGAGAACTTCCGCGCTCCGGACAAATGCCTGCAAGAATGAAACACGCAAAATATTATGCATGCGATAGCGACGGAAACCCCGACACGTGTATGTTCAAAAAGGACATAACTGATGGCTCCCTTATGGCAGTCGCCTCAATTTCTTTTGAAGTGCTACAGTTTATGTTATTCAGTGGCATAAAGAAGATATATCTTGTTGGTCATGATTGCAACTATGATAAAGGTACTTTTGCTAAAATTATGATTGGAAAGCAACAGGAAGCCGGCTACTGGATTGCCAGGTACTGGGGAATTGTAAAAGGGTGGGTAGAAGAAAACTATCCGGACGTCGAAATATATTCAGTAAACCCAGTATCATTAGATATCTTCCCGACAGCAGATCAAAACAATATAGGATAAATTAAAAATGTTAGACATTGAATCAATGGAAAGTAAATTCAGAGCGATTGTAGCTACAGATGAATTTCAACAGCTACAAGAACTTTATAATGACGCCAAGCACGTTTTCTTTTTTGGCCACGGCGGGAATATGAGTATCGCTGAGCACGCTGCAGTTGATGCATCGCGACTAACAGATAAGAATGTATATGCCCCCGGCGGTGGAGTAGTTGTTACTTCGATTCAAGGAGATACAAGTTTTAACGACTGGATTCAGAATTGGTTAGAAATTAGAACAAGAAATCTTGACAAAAGCGAGTGCTTAGCCATTGGGTTATCCTGCTCAACTAATGGAGCATCATCTGATTGTCTTGCAACCGCACTGAATTGGGCAGCAGACCAAGGAATCCCAAGTGCACTTTGGGCAGCACAGCCAAAAGAGAAGGGAATAAACCCCAAGGTTATCCAAGTTATTCAGCACGCCAAATATTACCACACCTCAGAGATTTTGTCATTAACGATGACATATCAGTTAATCCACGATGCAGGGTTTATGTGTCCTACTATTTCTAAGAAAGCCCAAGAAAGAAGATTTGAAAAACTTGGCATTGAGTCAGAGGTTGAGACCCATAATCAAGAGGTACCGCCCGGACTAGAGAGTCAGTTGGCAAACTTAGCTATTGACTTTGACGGTGTCGTGCATACATTTGATAAAGGCTGGCACGATGGCACGTGCTACGGCGCCCCCATAGAAGGCGCCCTGGAAGCAATAAAATCTTTGGCGGATGACTGGAACATTATTATTTTTTCCGCCAAGGTACGACCGGACAGACCGTTTGTAAACGGCAAAACAGGCTATGAACTGGTTGATGAATGGTTGGAGTTCCACGGCGTACGCGATTATGTGTCTGAAATCACACATGAGAAGCCAAGAGCAAAGTTTTATATTGATGATAAAGCAATTGAGTTCACCAACAACTGGAGCGAAATCCTTGAGAGGCTTAAATGAGTCGCGACCTTACAAATTCGCAAACCAAAAATTTAAACATTATTAAAATGGGTGAGGACGGCACTGATTGGGTGCACGCCGACACGGGAGTCGACGCAGGTCGCATCCCACCTGGCTTGGGCAATGAAAATTGGGAAAAAAATATATGGCCCTTTATAAGTGAACTATTTTCTAACAAAAGTTCTGTAATTGACATCGGCGCCGGAAATGGTAGACGAAGCAAGTTTTTTTCTAATCATGTTTCTGAGGTGGTTGCGATAGAAGCTGCTAATGACGGACAATATAAGAATATAGTATCAAATGACATTGCAAACATTGAGTATATACAAGGTGATTTTTTAGATTATGATTTTGGTAATAAAAAGTTCGATGTGGCTTATTGTGAGGGCAGCTTTTACTGGATTGGTCTTGGTCTTGGTCGACACGATGAGGGATTTAAAAAGATAATTAATATTTTAAAAGATGATGGGGCGCTGATAATTTTAGAGGGAAGCTGGCGCAGGCATAATGAACCCGGCCGCAAACACAATTTACATGAATTAATAGAAGATAACAATTGTATAACACTTATGGAAAAAACAGATGTCAAATGGGGATCTCAACTACCTGATACAAATAATATTGGAGAACCATCACTAATGACAGTAATAAGGAAAAATAATGACACGTAAGATAACAGCAGTAATTCCAGTTCGAAAAGGTTCAGTAAGAGTTAAAAATAAGAACCTTAAACCATTCGCAGATACTAACCTGCTAGAATTAAAAATTAATCAACTTAAGCAAGTCAAACTTGTAGACGATATCGTGGTAAGTTCCGATTGTGAAAAAATGCTTTCTATTGCCAGAGAGCATGGAGTAAAAACTCACACTCGTGACCAGTATCACGCTAGTTCCGAAGCTTCTAATTCTGAATTTTTTGAAAATCTAGCTCACTGCATGGATGCAGAGTATCTTATGTACAGCCCGGTTACGTGTCCAATGATATCGTTAGAGACATATCATGACTGTATTCAGAAATTTAAACAAGATGATGAGTTAGAAAATCTTGTAACAGTGTCTCAAATTAAACATCATATGTGGTTGGATGGAAAGCCATTAAACTATAATATTGCTGAATCTCCAAATAGCCAAGATTTACCAGATATTAATGCAGTTACTTATGGAATATGTATAATCTCGAAAGAAGACATGATAAAATATAGAAACGTAGTAACCGAAAATCCCACATTTAAAGTTTTAGATGAGATAGAATCAATTGATATTGATACTGAGTTTGATTTTATGGTTGCCGAGATGGTATACAAGAAATTAAGAGGTATTAAATGAAGCATAATCCATATGAAGTTACACACATGTTTGAAGAGACAGTGGCCGAGTACACTGGTGCAAAATATGCGGTTGCAGTGGACAACGCAACTAATGGTATGTTCTTGTGTCTTAAGTATCTGAAAGCTCAAGGACAAGAATTAACCATTCCTGCAATAACCTTTATGTCGGTACCCTGCGCTATTATACAATCTGGTAACCACGTAAAATTTGATAAAGAACACCCAGCGATTGTTGGAAATAAATTAAAAGGAGAGTACCAACTCTCTCCTCTACCAGTCTGGGACAGTGCCTTAAGATTTACTAAGGGCATGTACCGTCCGGGTCAAATGCAATGTATTTCATTCAGTGGACCACACAAGTTCTTGAAGCTCGGCAAGGGTGGAATGATACTAACAGACGATAAGGAAGCCTATGAGTGGCTTAAGCGCGCGCGGTATTTCGGAAGAAATCCGGTAGATCACATGGTAGATAACTTCGATATGTTGGGTTGGAATTATTACATGTTACCGGAGATTGCTGCAAAAGGGCTTGTTTTAATGCTCGGGATAGCAGGACACAACGACGATTTAGAGCGAGAATACCAAGATCTGTCTATTTATGATGTATATAAGGGGGGTCAATAAATGACGACAAAAGTAGTACTAGTACAACCATATTACGAGAATATCTGGGAACCAATTGGTCTGGGATTTATCGCTGGTTATCTGAAAGAGCACTTCGTAGGCGATATCGAGATAGTTTGCTATCAGGGAAACTTTGACACAGATGAAACTATTATTGAAGGTTCAATCGACGCAGATGTAGTAGGATTCTCATGTACATCACCAGCATGGCCGCATGCCCTAAGATTAGCTGAAGAGATGAAAAAGAAAAACCCCGAGATAAGAACAGTATTTGGTGGATTCCATCCATCTGCTTTGCCACAGGAGTGCGCTGCTCACCCATACGTCGACCAAGTCGTCATTGGCGAAGGTGAAGAAGTCTTTTTGGAGATTGTAAATGGACGCACGGATGCAGTCATTCAAGGTACGAAGCCTGCTATGCAAGAGCTTCCGTGGCCAGACCGAAGCATAATTAAGAACTATAGAACTGTTGATCTCTGCGAGTCTATGAATGGCAAGCGTACTGCATCATTTCAGTGCAACCGAGTATGCCCCGTTAACTGCGCTTTCTGTGCAGAAAGAATTGTAACAGGGAGATTCAACCGACGTAACAATCCTATTAGAAGTAGGGAAGTCAGCGAACTTTGTGATGAGATTGAGTCGGTTATTGAAGAGCTAGACTTAAACTACTTTAAGTTCGTTGACGCAACCTTTGATATATCAGCAAAATTTGTAATTGAATTTTGTAAAGAGAAAATCAAGAGAGGTATTACAACCGAATGGGAATGCCTGATTCACGCTAGCTTTGCAAGCGAAGAAATGTTCGACTGGCTCAAGAAATCACAATGCCATCAGGTGAACATTGGTTGTGAGAGTGGTAGTAATAGAATCCTTAGAGATGTAGGTAAGGGACTACAGATCAAAACAATTAAAAATGTTTTTGCTTGGGCTAAGAAATATGGTGTCGAGCGCCGCGGCTTCTTCTTGTTCGGTATGCCAAACGAAACAAGAGAAGATTTGAAGCTCACAGAAGATTTGATTGATGAAATCAAACCTGACGTTGTTGGGTTTACGATCCTGTGCCCGTATCCTGGTACGAACCTATATGATCCAGAATTACACAAAGATGTAAATTGGGAAACAGCAGATGAGTATTCAAATAATTTTTGGCACACAGAACATTTTACAAACATTGAATTAAAAGCCCAGCAAGCATATTTTAAGACTAAGTATGATTTGTTGTTGTGTGAAAGGCAGGAAGATTCGTCACAATTTGGTGGGTTTGGAGACATGCGAGAATTAGAAGCCCAATCAACATCTACGCCTATCGGCACAAATATTAAAAACGTCAAAAAGTGAAATAATGAACATACTTATAACTGGTGGTTGCGGATTTATCGGCTCCAACCTCATAAAGTTTATATTAGAACAGAAAGCAGATGAAGTATCCAAAGTTGTTAACTTGGATTCTTTAACATATGCAGCAGATTTAAAGAATACGGATGAGTTCATCGGCAATCCAAAATATTCTTTTGCAAAAATTGATTTATGTGACATCGAAAACCTTAGAGGGGTCATATACAATCACAAGATTACACATATAATCCATTTGGCCGCCGAGAGTCATGTTGATAACTCAATTAAAGATGCTAGTGCTTTTATTCAAAGCAATATTGTTGGTACTTTTAATTTGTTAAAGATGTGTATGGAATTTGATATCCAAAGATTTCATCATGTATCGACTGATGAGGTATATGGGGATTTGGGACCAACCGGTAAGTTTGACGAAAATACTCCATATGACCCAAAGAACCCGTACTCTGCATCAAAAGCATCGTCCGATATGCTTGTGCGAGCATATCATCACACCTACGGCATGCCAATAACAATTTCTAATTGCTCAAATAATTATGGACCAAACCAACACAAAGAGAAGTTTATACCAACGGTGATTAACTGTATTTTAGAAGGCAGAAAAATACCCTTATACGGTAGCGGCACCAATATTAGAGATTGGATTTATGTCGAAGACCACTGCTCGGCAGTCTGGGAAGTGTTTACAAAAGGCACGACTGGGGAGACATATTGTATTGGTTCCGATTGTGAGAAAAAAAATATTGATGTTATTGAACAAATCTGTGATATAATGAATGTAATACCATCTGAGAACGTTAAATACGTCGAAGATAGACTCGGACACGACCAAAGATACGCAATTGATAGTACGAAGATAATCGAACAATTAGGCTGGGAACCAGCCACAACATTTGAAGATGGATTAAGAAAAACAATAGAGTGGTATAATGAAAAACATTAAAGGGATCATATTAGCAGGAGGAATGGGCACGCGCTTATATCCTCTCACTAAAGTAACTAATAAGCACCTCCTCCCAGTGGGTGATGTGCCTATGATTTATCACCCAATAAATCGGTTAGTTGAGGCTGGCATAGAAGATATTATGATTGTTACTGGCGTAGAACACTGCGGCGATATGATGTCTCTGTTGGGCTCTGGCGCCGATCATGGGTGTAGCTTCACATACAAAGTACAAGACCAGCCCGATGGAATAGCAGGCGCCCTTCGTCTGTGTGAGGGGTTTGTAGGAGACAGTTCTTGCGTGGTATTGCTGGGAGATAATATCTTCAAAGAAGATTTGGGCCCACATGTTGTTGACTTTTTGGAATCAGAAGACGATTGTAAAGTCTTTTTTAAGCACGTCAATGATCCAAAAAGATATGGTGTTGGTGTCTTTAAAGAAGACAAGATTGTAGCGATAGAAGAAAAACCAGAACAACCGAAGAGTAACTTGGCTTGTGTCGGTATTTACTTCTACACCAATCAAGTCTTTGATGTCATCGAACATGCAAAGATGTCAGACAGGGGAGAATATGAGATTACAAGTATCAACAATAAATTCATCGAACAGGGATCCTGTGGGTGGACAATCTTAGAAGAACGTTGGGCCGATGCTGGCACCCTTAACTCATACCACACCACCAACACACTTGTTTACGTAGAGAAAAAAGACCAATAATGAGCTTGTTAATAACAACCAGAGCAGACGCTGTCTGCGCTAATTGGGTTGAGTTAACTCATCCAATTATTAGGAAATACGCAGATAAGGTCGGTGCCGATTTTATGGTGTTAGACGAATCAGTTGATTGTAAAGAAGCGGTCGGCGGAATCGGAAACGGTGTGTATCAGTACAGGATCATGAAACATTATGATTTGCACGAAGTATATGATAGGATATTGCATCTTGATACAGACATGTTATTGACTCCGGATTGTCCAAACTTATTCGAGGAAGTACCCTACGACCACATAGGCTCAATTTATGAGGATAAAGGCTCAAGAGAAGGGCAGAGAATACAGTGTATGCTAAATGCTCAGGCTCAATATGGAGATATCGGATGGAGAAAGAATTATATTAATACCGGTGTATTTGTTACATCTGCAATGCATCGCGACATATATCAAAAGATTAACGGCAAATATTTTGTTGACTGGGGCACAGACGACATCCATATTGGATATTTGATTAATAAATTAGGATACAAAGTTAAAGAATTGAGTTATCATTATAATCATATGACGATGTACTCTGAACCCTGGAATAATTCACCAGATCGATTTGACTCTCATATCATACACTACGCAGGACAAGGAATATTTGATCCCGGCGCCAACGATAAGTTGCACCAAGCGAAGTTAGACTACCAGAGGTTATATAAATGAAAAAGCTGATTGCAGGCCCATGGGTTGGAGAATTTGGCTGGGAGCTATTCGCTTGGCAGGGATATATTCGTGCCTTGTCCAGAAATTTTGAACAAACAACAATTATCGCCAGACCCGGCGCCAAGCCAATCTACGAAGATTTTTGTGACGAATTTTATGAGCATACACCAAATGGTGGTATCGTTGATTCATTTTTTATGCACGGGGTAGATTTTGGAAAAGACTTTAAAAAGGTAGTAAAAGACAACAAAATTGAATTAGATTCGGATACTACCCTGTTGACCCCTCGTAGAATAGGTTTGCCGCCCTTCACACACTTCTCTCAGCCGGTAATTTTTGGTAAGCATATCATTAAGCCGGAATATAAAATTTATGGCTCAAAACAATCTGAGAGCTATGACTATGTGTTTCATATAAGAAACAGAGAATCGGTACGCCCAGCAGATAATTGGAGTATACAGAATTGGCAAGAGCTTCAAGAACTCCTTGGGGACAAGAAAATTGCTTGTATAGGAACGAAAGCAGAATCTGGCTGGATAGAGGGAACAGATGACAAGAGAGATATTGAGTTGAGTGAATTATTTGATTTGTTACATAACACTCAATGCGCTTTCGGCTCATCCTCTGGTCCAATGCACCTAGCAAGTTTATGTAATACCCCTCATGTTGTTTGGTCGATACCAAATAATAAGATTAGATATGAGGAAAACTGGAACCCACACGATACTGAGGTATGTTTTTTTAGTGACCATGATTGGCATCCAAGCGCCTCATTTGTACATCAAAAATATTTAAATTTTAAGGAATTAGAGAAATGAAAAAAGTTGGCATTATAGGCAACGGATTCGTCGGATCGGCTATTGCATCTGGCTTTACACTACATGCGGATGTGAGAATCTATGATGCAGATGAACGCCGCTCTACACATACTTTTGAAGAAGTAATTAACGAATCAGAATTTGTCTTTGTAAGTGTACCTACTCCAATGAACATCGGACATGGTGGAGAAATAGACTTATCCATTCTCGACCAAGTATTGCAGCAGATAGAAGACGCTAACCGAAGAACCGATAATATTATAATTGTAAAGTCAACAGCCGTCCCAGGCACAACGTTAAAGTATATCAATAGGCACCCTAAACTAAATATTGTGTTTAATCCAGAGTTTTTAACTGAAAGAACGGCACGACTTGATTTTATCAATACAGCCAGAATAGTCATTGGCGCCGAAAACAAAGAATTGTCAGCAAGAGTTACGGAACTATATCGTGACCGATTTACGGCAACACAAATTATAGAGACAGACACCCAGTCAGCAGAATTCATAAAGTATATGTGTAATTGCTTTTTCTCTGTAAAGGTATCTTTTATGAACGAGATGTATGAGATGGCTAACCAGAAAGGTCTTAATTGGCAGTCTGTGATGACGGGCTTCCTAAGCGATGGTCGGATAGGCAACTCGCACACAGACGTGCCAGGACACGATGGCAGTCTTGGGTACGGCGGTAAATGCTTCCCTAAAGATATTAACGGATTCATTAAATATTTTGAAGATAACGACGTCAAACCAACGGTTATGTCTGCATCTTGGAAAAAGAATCTAGAAGTTAGACAAAATCACGATTGGCTCAAAATTGAAGGGGCCACATCAAACAATGAAGGAGATGAAAATGAGTGATAATACTGAAACATACAAACTGTCAAACCAAGCCCTAGGTGCGGTGATGATGGCCCTACAAGAATCACTGTTAAACCAGATTGATATTGTGCCAATCCTAAAGGGATTTGAGCTTATCTCAACAGATGAAGGACTTACAGTGACGAACCCGCCTACTGTTCGTGTATCAGATGAGTCTGAGGTCACCAACAAAGACCTTCTGGGTATGGCTGAATAAGTGCCGAGATACAATTATAGATGTTCTAATTGTGAAATAGAAACAACTATTGCTCACTTAATGAGCGAAAAAATAGATTTGTGCACAAATTGCGAAGAATTTGGTACAATGGTAAAGATGCTAACGACTCCTCTCTATAAAAGCAAGCCAACAGAATCACAAAAGATTGGCGAAACGACTAAAGAATATATTGAAAAGAACAGAGAGATCTTAGAACAAGAAAAAAAGAACGCAAAGAGAGAAACCTATGACCCGACTTGAAATTATTTTATCAAGCATATTGACGTTGTCAATTGTGTTTAATGTGGGAGTTTTTGTATATGCTCGTTCCGCTGTGCTACGCCTACTGTGGGTAGCAGAAGAACTGGGAGATCTACAAAGAATGGTCACATCGTTCTCAAACCATATCCAGGCAGTATACGAGACTGATACTTTTTATGGAGATGAGACGTTGAGAGGACTGGTAGAACACGCGCGTTCCTTCGATGAACAATTAGAAACATTTGAATATGTATATTCGCTAATAGAAAAGGAACCAGTAGATGACGAATACAACACCGCCGAAGCCGAAAACGAAGAAGCGTAGAAAAAGAACGAAAAATCACTATTTCACTCAAGTACACGAAGACGCAATAGTTAGGTATTCCAAGACAAGCTGCGTGAGAGAAAGAACAGATCTTTATGTTAACCTAATACAACCAGCATTTGATCAAATGGTAGACAAAATAGTGTTTACTTATAAGTTTACGAATCTACCAAACTGCGATTCGCTCCGCGATGAATGCAAAATCTGGCTAATGACCATCCTGGACAAGTATGACCAGAGTAAAGGCTCAAAAGCATTCTCGTATTTTTCAGTTATTACAAAAAACTGGTTTATTCACAAAGTTAAAAGACAACAAAAGAGAAATAGAAGAGAAGTTGATTATGATAATATTTCTAAGTCTCATGAGGAAGAATTTTTATCAACAAGTGAATCTTATCTTACAATAAGAGAACAAGATGAATTTTGGAATTCTTTCTATCAAGAAATGAGATCTTGGGACGAAGCGCAGATGAAAGAAAACGATTTAAAAGTATATAAGGCCATAGTTGTACTCTTTGAATCAAAAGAAGATATCGAAATTTTTAATAAAAAAGCTATTTATCTATATCTGAGAGAGCTAACTGGGCTCAATACAAAACAGATCGTAAACTCTTTAAAGAAATTTCGAAAGAAATATGGAACTTTTAAGGGTGACTGGGAAGGTGGCATGTTATGAGCGACAAGACAATCGATATTTTAATCACTGAAGCATTGGACAATATCCGAAATGATCGGAAGGTTGCAAACGAATTTCTAAATGAAATAGCCAACCAGATTGCTAATGACGCAGAGCAAAATAAGTATCTTAGTCCTGTCGCAGCCAAACATATCGAAACCATGCAAAGATCCAATGAACAGTTGGTTAAAATTATCAATTTAAAACAAAAAAGTTCGGTAGGTACAATCGAATTAAACCAGAAAGAGAAAGATGAGTTATTCGACTTAATTCAGGGAGATACAAGTGTCGCAGAATAGAACCGCTATAGATCCCGATGTCTTTACCGATGCCCAAGGCGCCCGTGAATTAGAAGCAAATGCACTTAGGTCTACCTTGGCATATGACGCCTATGGCGACCAGACTGAATTTACTGTCTTGGTTTTAACAACTCCGATCCCAACTGCCGCAGGAGATGCCCGCGCGGTACTTAGTGGACCCAGCGATATCGCTAATACAAACCCAATGGAAGGCGGAATTTCCTTTAAGGGCAGGATTATCGGAAACGGATTTATATCTCCACACGCGTCCATACCAAACCCGTGTAATATTCAAAGACACCAGAGCCCAGGTACTATCATTAAAGTAATAAATATGCACACTACATTTTATTCAGCTACTGGTTATTCCGGACGTATTCCTACCATCGGAGACACGGTCTCAGTAAAATTACAAGCCGGCGATATAAAGTTCAATTTGCAAACAGCAATATTTTCTGATATAAGTGACTCGTCAGATGGCTCTGCCGTGGCTAACTCTTTGGCAGATCAGTGCAACAATTTAGCGTCGACTTTTCAAAACTTTAATCCCGATACAGATCTGGGTGATATTGATCTTCAATACAATTATAATAATGAAGGCGGATCTGCGCCCGATATATCCAGAGCCGAGGCTCAATCAACAATAGATCAAATTATGGCTGAATTAAGATCGGATCCATCAAAATTAGGATACACACCGCTCCCTGCAGGCAAATGTGGTTTCCCAGCGGATTTCTTTGGTTCATCCCCCGACGCCGCCGAACAGGCCCTTATAATGAAATATTCAGTAACAGATTGTATAACACGCCAGATAGGACACTTACCAGACGGACAAACCCCCGCTCACTGTACTGGGCACCCAGTATGGATAGCCACTCTCCAAGATATGTATGCCGCAGCGATTCAGCAGCCATGGTGGAGATCTTATGTAGCCGCTAACGACGGAAAGGTTCCCATATCATTTTCAAGTGGCTATCGATCGATTGAAACACAAATATATCTTAGAATGGCGAACGGAGGACACAGAACCTATGCACAAGTTATGAGTAGCCCTACGTCACCCGCCTGCAACCCACCTACAGCAAGACCAGGAAGATCTAGACACAATTTAGGATTAGCCATGGATTTTGGTGGACCATTTGGTCTGAGAGCCACAGGTCATGCTCACGAATCTAACAGATGGCTTCAGTCGCAGAGTCTTTCCCAGCCCGGAGGGTACGTCCATGCGGGCGGAAATGGCACGTTTGAACTTAAGAATTACCAAAAAGAATCATGGCACTGGAGTGTTGATGGTTCTTAGAATTAAAAGCAGGCTAGAATAAGATGGCTACGAAAACAAAGATATACGATGAATCGTTATTGGGCGCCCTACGACAAACAATAGTAGTGCCCCCAACTACTACTGTGGAAAAAGAGGGCGGCGCCCAGAATACGGCTGATAGTCATTCCGGACTATACAATACCGTAGTTAATGAGCCGAGAGTTAATTTTGTAGCAGCAGCGAACAATATGCTACTCACTGATAGTACTAAAAATGTTGGGATCGTTATCGGTTCAGATCGACCGTCACACCAAGCTTCCGGATACGGCGGAAAGGGTGCACAAAAAGCCAATACTATTGATTTAGTGGTGGGAAGAATGGCATCAAACCCTAAACTACCAGATGGCTATATTGTTAATAACTCCTTTAGTGGAGACGCAGCTAGAATTTATATTAGTCAGATGACTGATATTGATATGAACTTTGGCTTAGCCCCTGGTCAATCCGGACGAATCAAAGGACGAAGCGGCATCGGCATTAAGGCAGACGCAGTTCGAATAATCGGCAGAGAAGGAGTTAAGATAGTATCCGGACGCTCACATGAGTTCAAAGGTCATGGTATATTTGGAGAGTCGAACGGTAGAGGTGGAAAAATACACCAACCAGCACCTCCGATAGAATTGATTGCCGGTAACGTAAAGTCGGAATCCGGCTTATTAGGACTCGGACCAACAAAAAGACACCTACAAGGTACCGCCAAGGGTGAAAATGTCCGAGATGCGCTGCGGGAATTATCAGCAAATCTAGATGATATTTGGTCAGCCGTACATAATTTGGCTTTAATCAATGTACAAATGGCCACGGCCATGATGGCACCCGGATTTGCCTTCTTTGGCGCCGCACCGCCGGTCGGGGCTTTAGCGAACTTGCAGCTTACCGCATTTATATTGCCAAGCCTTTACCACAACAGGGTAAACACATCTCTGTGGGAAATTAATTATATGAAACCTTATGGAGACAATTACGTTGTTAGCACAAACGTGTTTAATACGTAAAGGATTTATTTAAGATGGCAGATTCTAAATTTTTAAAATTTCAAGATAAGTCCGGCGATGGGCTGAACGACAAGTGTGATGACATCATTGATGTTACCCCGGCTAAAAAATGTCCCACGTGCGTGCCGAACGTTAACTATATTGCTCCAAACTGGAGACTAAAAGAGTCAACCGAGCCATGGTTTAACGAAAAGCACTGTAAGTACCAAATTTCTGTACAAACAAATCGCCAAAACATCGTAGATATAGAAGAAATTTATTCCGAGTATAAAGATGAAGCTATTGAAGGGCTCATTGTCGGATTTAATAAAGCGGACACAGATGGAATAAGAGAAGAGATCTCCAAAGCATTAGAGAATCAAGCATATGATCTTAGTCCACGACCAAAGTCATATGCCAAGCTTCTGTACTCCGTGCCATTCGATGTGCTGGCAAATTTGCCAGACTTTGAAGAAATAGATGAGGACGAGCAGAGCGAAGACGATACTATTGAGGATTCTGGTCCGATTATAGTTGAGATGAATGCAGATCTTATTCAGCCTAAACTTATTAGATTAAGAAAAGCATTTAATCTATATTCGAGACTTTGGCGCGTCTTTAGCATGATTGACGGCGGAAAAGTTGTTTTTGAAGAATCAAACAAATTGTACTCTATTAAACAATTTGATAGATACGGTGATGCTGGGGCTCTCCCTACAAGTACCATGGCTCAGCTAATGACAAACCTAGACGGCTTTTTAAACGATAAGGGTTTTAATATCGCCGGCACAGGAAAACTAAATTTTGACAATGACAGAATTACTAAGATTGAATTTAAATTTTCTGTAAAATATGAGTTACAGAGACTGAGAGTATGGACAGTCGGCTGCGGCGCCGCACCTAATGTAATCGAAGGTAAGAGATTAAAACCGTTAATTAAAACTAATGTGTGGAAAGATAAAACTGCCGTAGCTTATTTTGCACAGTTAGACAAGATAGACCAAAAACTCAAGGCCAGAGAAGCCCAGCCATGGCTTGACATAATAACCGAGTTTACTTATCCGAAGGTGTATGAGACCTTTGACTTCCCAGAAGATCGAGACGACTCTAAGAGTTGTGTAAAAGACGCTGCAACCAAAGCCGGCAAGTCCCTTGGATCCAAAATAGTTTCCTTTGGAACCGACGCGCTGGACGAAGTCCTCAGTATCGGCGATTCGATAGCCTATCAGTTTAATAAAGATATATGTTCAAAGAGCCTTGATTCATACAGAGACAAACAAATGGATATGGGACTTATAATAGACCCATCCAAATTTGATAAATATACTGGTCTGTTGGAAACGCCGGACTCCTTATTGGAATTTGCGAAAGAACAAAGGTTCATGCAAATGTCAGACGATGAGCAGATATTCGTAATGGTTTGCATCAATATTGCAGAATCATTTAGTGGACTACGGCTTGGCGGTAGCCTCGAAGACATAACAGATATCATGTGGGCTGATGGACTCGATCGACTTAAAATATGTGGACTCTTTAATTTAGTCATGGAATGCATGGGATGTTTATTAGCCGGTCTTAGTTTGGAAGCATCGCTATCGAGTATTATCAAAGCAGCGCTCCGCGGTATGTCTTCCGATAATCTCGGAGACTTCTTCTTGGGATTGCCTCCCGAAAAACAAGCAGAAATAGAAAAATTAGTACAAAAAGAGCTTGAACCAAACGGAATAAAAGTACGTCGTACTCCCCCATGGAAGAGACCAACTGTCGACACCTCATCTTTACCAGAGGGTGATCCAGAGACCATGCGAAGAGACCAACTCCCAAATTCGACCGGATATGCTAGCGCCGCGGACGCACCAACGACAAGAACTCTGGCAACAGAACTCGATAAACAATGTTCATTAGACGGTGGACCATATACGGGACCAGACCCCACAGTTATTTTAGAGGCGTATATCACCGCACTCGTTGAAGTATACGCTCAAGATTTATTAAGTGTAACTGATATGCTTAATAAATATCCAGGTGCACAGCTTATAGCAAAAGTTATTATGGCCCTCCCCTGCCCTCGTCCCCCGGTAATGGGACCAAATATGTTAGACTTTATTAAAGATCTAGACATACCATGGTGCACCTCCTTGGGAGAACTAAGACTGCCAAAGCTTTTTAATCCTTTCGCTTGGATTCCTAAACTGTACGACATTCCGAAATTGATATTTCAATTATTGAAGTGGGTAATCGGAAAAATTATCATAATGATTATTATTAAGATTATGATTAAAATATGTGAGCTTTTAGGATCAGCGATTTGTAAAATGTTGGAGGCTTTAGGAACCTTAGCTGGCTCTTTAGCTGGGCTATTAGAACACAGAGATACATTTGCCGATACGGTTAAGGAGGCAATTTGCGGACCAACAGCGGATGAGGAGCAGATCGATGATACAATTGCAGAGATGTTTGAGAAATTTGGCGTTGGTGGAGCCGCGCTCGCAGACAAAGACGCGGTGATGAGGTTCGCCGGCGACCTATCTTCAGCAGTTACGCGAAGCGAAATGATGAATGCCTTCTTGGGTGATATGTCATCCGAAATGGCAACAGCGGCTTATAACCTCGTACAATATGAATACCCACAATTTGCGGAAGCTTTTCCAAATAAAAACTCAATCAGCGATTTCATGGGTAACTGTGGCACATTGATTCCAGAAGAAATTAAGCAAACTATGAGAGACTACATCGAGCAATTACCCGAAGGAGACAATTTTCCCGCGAACCCAACTTTATGTGCAACCCCAGAACAATTAGACAAGTTTAAAGAAATGCGCTGCGCACTACTTGAGGGTCGCGCCACACCAGAACAATGCGACACTATGTATGATGAACTTCAAGGAGATATGAAAGATGATTTAGAGGGACTAGCCACCGCACTACAACAAGGATTTACCAGCCCGGAAGCCCTTGGCATGCCACCGTTAGTATCTCAGCCTGGGTGTGATGATGGAATAATTCCTTTCGAACCAGAAACTACCCAAAAAGCAGCCGCGACTGCTCTTGCTGGGAGTTTAAACTCCATCAAGAGAGATTATGCTGAAGATATATTAGGAAACGGTGGATTATTTGGGGAGTGGGGCTTGCTAAATATGATTTTATCTGATACATTGGGACAACCCCTAACGGCTCACTGGAGAAAAAGTGCAATAAATCCTGCATATGTTGATTTTGTTACCGACGGTGAAGCCCCTGACGAAAGTGCCCTGGCGTTCCTCACAGATCCCGCCCCAACAACCTTACAAAAAGGTAATTTCCCAGACAAAGTAGCAGAATATTTGCAAGATGAAATGAAATTTCGTCTCCCCACCACCGTTAAATTAAACAATACTTGGCAGGCGGATGAATCAATTACAAAAACTTTCCAGCAACTCGGATTCACGGGCTTGTTTGGCGGAGTAGATATTGATAGGCTATCTATTCCAGATATGGGCTATAATGTGTCGTTCGAGTCGAATCTCGGCACTGATAGTATGAAAATTATTCGTAACGGCCGGCGCTCCAAGGAAGATATAAAGCTTGAGTTTAGAGACAATAACAAAGGAAGAGCAAATAGTGAATGGAGTAGTACCGGTTTCGCATACGGGTTTGACATTGACGCGTACTTTTATGATCTAGAAGGAAAAAGTGGAAAAGAATCAAATATTGGGACACCAACAGACCCAATTGATTCAACTAGAATTAACATTAACAATTTATTCAATGTATCGGCGCCCTTCCGGGCGGATATCCAGGCTCTAATGGGAGCCGATCAATGGAGGTCGTATGTTCTATCGAGAATTACTAATCCTTCTATAACAACTGAACGGCTTTATGAATTCGTAGCAATTGATAACACATTTGATGATATAGAACCACAAGCATACCCAACATTCTCACAATGCTTTGAATTAAAGACAGAATATAACCCCGCTGTTTATCTATTAAAGGATATTATTAATAATAGCGCGCCTAATACTGCCCCACCTGAGCCGGCCCTCAATGAACATATTGAAAAAGTTGTTAGCCGCTTGTTTAATAACTTCAAAGAGATAATCGCAGATAACGAATTAGCCTTCAAACACGGCGCCAAATATGATACGCTGGTTGAGGCAGATGGAGAATATGTCGTAGGCAAAGACCAAACCCTCTCGGCAGCAGGCACCCGATATGAAGAAGCGATCATTCTTGACGACGATAATGAGATAAGATCCATAAGAAATTCTGATATGATTATGGGAATCAGTCGCGACCAATTTAATAACGGCGACAAAGCACGCGTTTACTATCTTGACCCAACGACATATGGAGGCTCCTACACTAACCCAGCAATATATGTTAAGCCTCTGCAGCACGAAGGGTATCTGGGAATGGTAAATATAATGTTTCCTGAATTTAGTCCGTGTAAACCTAGAAACACAGATTTAGTAGATTTCGAATCGATCACTAAAGAAGTATCAGACACCTACAATGAGATTCCAGAAGACCAGAGATTACAAGCTGCTGAAAAATGTGCGACAGAAATGCCTTATAACAGGATTTTGACACGAGCAGGCAAAGCTGGTATCCAGGGGTTAATTCGAGCCGCATGTAGGATGTATGCAAGCACTCACTATTTGAAAACATACGCGACATTCTCTGCCTTTAAGCCTGATTTTGAAAATATGTTCAGTACAATATATCCACAATATATTGTTGAAGAAATGGAGCGCTCGCTCAAGGACGCTCAAGGCGCCGGCTGGGAGCTTTTCAATACTTTTAAGGATGATGAATTTTGGTACGCATTCTTGGAACAATCAGTACAGACATACGGTAGACTAGTTGATACCGGAACTATTGTAAATCCGCCGGAAACGGTTTTGCAAGCATTGTTTAGAATTAACGACGCTCAAGAAAATTACGAATACCCAAGAATTACTGAAAAAATAAATGATGTTAAGATGGCGAATATCTTAGATGAAACAAGTGCTCCTTATCGCTGGCCTTTTAAAAATAGAGGCTTAAAGACGTATAGATCCGAAAAGAATCTTGAGGCAGTACAGGCAACTGAAGAAGACGCAAAAATAGTCTTAAAAGAGTTTGTACTGCAGGAACTGAAATTCCTTAGCGACAAGTTCTTAACTAATATGGCGGCTGCTGGCGTTGAGCCAAAAATTAATGACTTATTTTATTATATCTTGTCAAATATGACTCAAGGCGGCGAAACATTAGATTTGGATAAGAAAATAGTTGAAGAGCCCATAGGATTACCAACATCTGGCGAACAACACTATACCGCGGGCACCGAATTTGCACTGCCAGACGGAAACCCATATGTGGGTTACTATCATACCATGAAGGATGAAGACAATAATGTTATTTATATGTCTGGCGAATTCCACACAGATTCAGAGCACGATATGCTATCTCCGTTTGCAAATAAGATGATTGTGCCAATTGGCGACGTGAATGAATATGGATCAGGTAAAACTTATGTATCCTCAGAAGAACGCCCATTCGTAATTGAAAAATATATCTCACTTGATGGGGCAAAAATGAACCCTGAGAAAGCGATAGAGAAGATGAAACAAAATGACTTTGATATCAATATATCTGAAGCGTACCCCGGAGATCTTGAATTAGTATATCCATTAGGTCAAGACGGAGAACCAAACGAAACATTGCCACCGGTGGGCATTAAAGGTTCGATGGGCGCCAAATACGGATTACGATTATCAGTGCACTTTGGAGACTCAAAGTATACATTAGCATCTACCGAGATGGACATGTTAGATTTAAAAATAGGAGAAGCAGCACCCATTGAAGCAAATAGTAAGTTATTATTGTGCATGATTAACCAATTAAGAAATGAGCCAGCAATACAGCATATTATGAATGGTGTATATTCTGCCAAAAAAGTGACATCAATCTTAGCCATTTATAACGATATGGGCTTTCTCCCATCAATAGGTGAATCTACGGTTAATGATGGGTATACGAAACTGTCTATTTTTGATTGGCCTACAGTGCCGACCTTTAATTCAAAGCCGGGTATAAAAGTCACCTTCCCGCTAGCCCCAGAAAATTGGTCGGCAGATTACAGCCAATCAAATGGTAAATGGGCGTCATATAGCGACAGGCAGATCTTCACCCCGTTTAACTTAGACTGGGATGACTGGGACCAAGTTTTACTTAAAAGTTCTAAAAGCAGAATGAAAAAGTTATTTAAACAATATTATTATAACCGTGATTTTGATCCCTTTAATAATGAGGGTGGTTCGAGCCATGCCGCCAGGTTGGCAACTAAGAACTTAAAAGCATCGCTCCAGCCAGCAACTGGAAATAGAATCTTCCCATGGTTCAAGAGAAGAAAAATACGCGATAATCCTTTCAATGCGAATGGAGAATTGTGTAAAAAGTCCGAAAATTAATTTAAAGAGATATTTACAGTAGGTTTTTATTATGGCACTTGGCGTTTCACTACCAATCAACTCATCGGATTCCGACGGCTTCATGATGCTGTACGGCATAAAGGAGACAATGCGTCAAAATTTGATCATGTTATTATTGACGAATCCCGGCGAAAGAGTTATGGAGCCAGACTTCGGTGTTGGTATTAAGGCTTATTTATTCACAAATAAAACAGAAAATTATCGTTCAACAATTACAGCAAAAATAAACCAACAAGTTAAAAGGTATATGCCAGCTATCCTGATAAGCTCAATAGACTTTGCAGAACTTGCTCAAGATAGAAATTCTATATCTATGCGAATAACCTATGCAATCCCTGGTATGGGCATAAAAGATTTGCTTGAACTTACTATTTAATGTGAGGAAAACAAATGTCCGAAGATCACAAAAAATTCTTACCAATAAATTATACTAACAGAGAGTTCTCGGAAATCCGACAGGATTTATTAGAGATGGCTGAACGCTTCTATCCTGATACATTTCAGGACTTTAGTGAAGCTTCTTTTGGTGCCATGATGCTGGATGCAGTTGCATATGTGGGCGATCAACTTAACTTTTATTTAGATTACAATATTAATGAATCTTTTTTAGATACATCGTTTCAATATAACAATGTTGTTCGTCACGGTCGTGCCCTCGGCTACAAACACGCTGGACGCGCATCAACTTTTGGAGAGGCAAATGTATATGTTCAAATTCCTGCTGCCGGCTCCGGGCTGGGGCCAGATACGCGATACATTCCAATCCTAAAAAGAGGAACTAGATTCACATCCAGAAACGGCTTGTCATTCATATTAGTTCAAAACGTTGATTTTAACGATCCATCAAACCCGGTGATTGTATCGCAAGTTGATCCGACAACCGGCGCCCCAACTTATTATGCCATTCAAGCTACTGGGCAAGTAGTATCTGGAAAGCTTTCGCAACAAACAGTAAAAGTTGGAACATTTGAAAGGTTTAAGAGAGTCAGGCTATCCGACAGAAACATCGTAGAGATAATTTCCGTATTCGACTCAGAGGGAAATCAATATTATGAAGTAGAATACTTGGCCCAAGATATGGTTTATAAAGAAATACCTAACGATAATTTTAAAAACGATAATGTGCCATCTATCTTAAAGCCAATGTTGGTATCTAGAAAATTTGTCACAGAAAACACCAGAGACGGATATTATTTACAATTTGGCTCAGGTGACGCCAATGAGACAGACATAGTGGCATCTCCACAATCAGTAGCAGTTGATGTTTTTGGTAAGAATTATGTGACAAATACAACTTTTGATCCAACGAGATTATCAAAGAATATTAGCTACGGAATTGTTCCATCAAATACCTCTCTCTTTGTTGTCTATCGAACTACCAATAACACAAATTCGAATGTTGCCGCTGGCGCACTTAATATGGTGGTTTCGCCAATATTAGAATACGAAAACAAATCAGTATTAAGTACAACACAAACAAATTACCTGGCCAGCACCTTAGAGGTGTCCAACACAAACCCAATTACAGGAGATGTAACAAATCCTTCGACGTCAGAAATTAAAAGAAGAATTTATGATACGTTCCCAACTCAAAACCGCGCGGTAACTCAAGCAGATTATGAGAGCATAGCTTACCGTATGCCAGCAAAATATGGCTCGATTAAGAGATGTACCGTGATCAAGGACCAAAGTTCACTCAAAAGAAATTTGAATATGTATGTTGTTTCAGAGAATAGCTTCAATAAGTTAGCCCTCACAAATAATACAATTAAACAAAATCTACAGACATGGTTGAACAACTATAGGATGGTTAACGATACAATCGATATATTAGATCCATATATTATTAATTTGGGAGTTGATTTCGTCCTTAAACTAAAGCCTGGAAAAAGCAGAGCAGATGTTCAGTCCCTTGCTGTTGATAAAATTCGCAAGCTTTTTGCCGAAGGCTTTTTCGTAGGAGAATCGATGTTTATCAGTAGCGTGTATACTGCCCTTAAAGAGATTGAGTCTGTTTTAGACGTCTCTAGCGTAAAAATTAACAACAAAAGCGGCGGACAATACTCGCCAACAACATTTGTAATTAACAAAAACATGTCCCCTGACGGCACCCAGCTTCTGTGTCCCGCTAATGCGATTTTTGAAATAAAATATCCAGAAGTTGATATTAGAGGTAAAATTAAATAATGGGTATTTCAAGATACACAGCATCGGCTGATAATACAATCGTTAATGCTTATAAACCAAACCTTTCGAAGCGCGCCACCGGCTCAAACGCCGGCGCCGCAGATGTTTTAGAAGTCTTCTCCATTTATGGACGGATTTCGTCAGCCTCGCAAGAGTTATCTAGAGTTTTGGTCAAATTTCCAACTACCGGCATTGCAGCAGACCGCCTTGCCACCAGCATTCCTGGTAGTGGTAGTGTAAGTTTCTACCTTAAGATGTACAACGCACCGCACTCTAAGACTGTGCCAATAGAATACAAGCTAAATGTTTCAGCCCTCACCGAAGAATGGGAAGAGGGAACAGGACTAGATCTTGAGAATTATGCAGATCAGACAAAAGGACAAATAGGTTCAGACTGGGTCCAGAGAAAAAAGGGCGCCAATTGGTTTGATCACGGTGGCACCTATAAAGAGACTTCAGATTATTTATACACCAAGCACCTGTCAACAGGGTTAGAAGATGTAGAGTTGAACATAACGCCGCTTGTTGAACGCTGGCTCGCCGGCGATCAGGCAAATTATGGAGTAGTAGTTAGACTATCAGCTAGCTATGAAGCATCCGCCTCAGAGACTTACGGCAGAACTGACACTAGTGTTATAACAAACTCGCTTGGGGCCCAAGATTCTTATTATACCAAGAGGTTTTTTGGCAGAGGAACACAATACTTCTTCAAGAGACCAATAATCGAAGCCCGCTGGGACTCATCTATTAAAGATGATAGAGCAAATGTCTATTTCAGTAGTTCCCGTGCTCCTGCCACAGATAACTTAAACAAGATTTATTTCTATAACATTGTTCGAGGAAGACTTGTAAACCTTCCTGGAATTCCTTCTGGCGGAGATGTATGCGTTAGCTTGTTCTCGGGCTCAGCCGATAATGCTGGACCTTCGGGATCAGCAATATTCTTAAATAATACTAGTACTGCGAAAACAGTTGTTACGGGAGGCTGGGTTTCAACCGGCATCTACTCAGCCTCGGTATGCTTTACTTCGTCAGAAAATCTTAATACGCTTTATGATGTGTGGTTTAAGCCTTCGGATACAGTTGTTAATGCGACCGGATCAACCAAGCAATATTTCACTGGCACACTGACACCCCTCGACTTCAACACAGCCGGCGGCGTTACATCGAATGAGCCGACCTATTACATCAACATCACAAACCTCAAGAACGCCTATTCTACGAGCGAAAAAGCAAGATTGAACCTCTATGTCCGAGAGAAAAATTGGAGCCCTACAATCTACACTGTGGCTAACAATGACATAGAATCCATAGGCGTGAGGAGTGCCTCATATGGAGTTAAGCGAATAATTGACAATCAAATGGTTATTCCATATGGAACCGGAAGTGACGCACATACAGTTCTATCTTACAACGTATCTGGCAATTATTTTGACTTTGATATGGGTCTTCTCGAAAAAGGTTACTCTTATGCCTTTAAATTTACGTTTTATGATGATAGACTTAACTCATGGGTCGAACAAGATAAGACTTTTAAATTTAGGGTAGAAGAGAGCTAAAAATGAGCATCAAAAAACTTTTCGATTCAACAAACAGAGTAACCCAGTACGCCGACTTCGATAATGAGAAGGGCGCATACTCTACTGTAGAATCATCCGCAAATGCAAAAAACCTGACAATTGAACAAGCGACGTTTGTACCAGATCTAGATTATTCAAATCCAGAGAAGTTTGCGTTCTACGGTTCTGCTTACCTTTATTATAAATCAGCATTTGATAATGTATCTGACTATTATCCTTATGATGGTTCGTTGGCCGAACAAAGCGCCTTTTATAATAAGATGCTTCCGGTTGACAAGTATGTTTTCAACAAAAAGTATCCTCGAACTACGGGCTACGCTATATTTTCTGCAGACGGATGGGGGACCACAACTAAAACAGATGGTTATGGCTTACCAAATACTTTGGAATACATCGCATTCAAGGGCGGCCCCCACACCGGTTCCCAAGGTACCTCGTTAAAAGACCAATCATTAGACAAACACTCATCAAAAATAGATCGCAGCAATGTTTATGACGATGACATCTACGCATCCGCAGGATTACCATCAGACTACGGAAAAGGAACTCGTTTATCAAACTTGAGGTCTAACTTTGACGATGGTGTAACTGTTGAGTTTTGGTTAAAGACTGGTTCTATAAACACAGCCTTGACCGAAAAACAAGTCGTATTTGATCTGTGGAATAACGAAGCCACTGGCTCCGGAGCAATGGATGGAACTCCGAACAATAGTTATGGACGCATAAGAATAGAGCTTGTATCAGGTTCATCTAGCGGACTACCGACTAAGATAATGACGTATACGGTACAGTCGGGCTCAACTAAAAAGACATCTACAATAGGCGCAACCGGATCTGCAACATTTTCAGATTGGAAACATTATGCTGTTGCATTTTACAACACGGGTAGTAACTTCCTCACTAAACTTTATGTTGATGGAAAGTTGGATGAAACAATAACATCCGCAGGTGCAGTTTCTGAACTCAACCCAGTAGGCATGCAGGCGCGCATTGGTGCCCTAGCGACATCTCCCTCTGGCTCTACTGCTCCTGCTGGCGCTGGTAAATTATCTGGCTCCATAGATGAATTTAGATTTTGGAAAGTAGCACGGAATGCATCTCAAATTGGGGTAAACTATTTTGATAGAATCGGAGGAGGCTCCAACACTGACATTTCTAATGCCACCTTGGGTGTGTACTTTAAATTTAACGAAGGTATTACTGGTGTTACTGCGACGGACAATATAGTAGCAGACTATTCCGGAAGAATCTCCAATGGAACATGGACGGGCTACGCCGCCACATCTAGAAACACAGGCTCGGCAATAGTATCAGCGTCAGCCGCGGCCGCGGAATTTGAAGATCCGATCATAAGAGAGAACCATCCAGATTATATCTCTGTAAGAAAAAGCTTGTTGGATATTGGAACACATTACGATTCAACCAATCATTCGGGATTCATCAATCACGCACCAAGTTGGGTTATTGAGAACCACGAAGATGTTACAAATGACAACCTTAAAATTATATCTCATATCGTTGGTTCATATTTCGATAACCTTTATATACTAACTCGCGAGTTTCCAAAGTTTAAGCAAGTAAATTATTTAAGCGAATCAGCATCGCCGATTCCGTTCGCAAACCACCTACCACAATCTCTTGGGCTATACGTCCCAGACATTTTTATAGATGCGACTGTTCAAGAACAGTTAATGAACAGAAACGAAACAGAAATCTTTCAAAGCAATTTAGACGAGACAAAGAACTTAATATATCAAAACCTGTACAACAACTTAGCCAACATCTATAAGGCAAAGGGAACTGAGAATGCGTTTAAGAATGTACTAAGGTGTTTCAATATTGATGATGAGATGCTACAGTTAAAGATCTACTCTGATAATAATATTTATGAGATCAAGAACAATTTAAGGCAAATAATATCAACTAATAAGTCAGCTAATTTTAATAAACAAGGACAAACTGCCGCAGTAGTTTACCAAAGAAAAGACACGACAAATGGAAACTCAAGAGGATTCATTTCGGGCTCAGCGGGAGGGGCGACCGGCGGAGCCGAACGAGAAAAGTATTATGGATTCACAGCAGAAGCAGATGTGATCTTCCCCAGGTTCTTTAGTACTAAAGACACAATCGATCGCTCCTTCAAGCAGGTTTCATTATTTGGTGTTGTGGGCCTCGCACACCCAGAAACCACGGCTCATCAGCAAGGAACAAATACTTCCACACCACGTACAGGCTCCGCAAGTCGTTTGGCGAATTTCCAAGTTTATGCTATTCGTGACGAAGCAAAGTCAAAAAATGTATATTTTAAGCTTGGCTCATCTGGTTCGGCAAACCCGTTCCCAACTTTAACAAGTTCCTACTTTAATAACGTATATGATAACAGTAGATGGAACCTGTCGGTACGTCTAAAGCCAACTTCAGTTGGGCTCTCTGGCTTAGTATCGGGTTCATCATTAACATATGATTTAATATTTAGAGGAGTTAATTCTGTCCTCGGAGTCGTTAAAAACTCTTTTGAAGTTAGTAGTTCAATATCTGCAACGACAGGATCAAACTTTCTTCAAAATCACAAGAGAGTTTACGCCGGCGCCTTCCGGAATAATCTTACTGGTACTATGATACATCCTTCCGATGTTAAAATGTCAAATGTAAAATACTGGCTCAAACATCTTGAAAATTCAGATTTAGAATTACATCTGAACGATGTAGAAAATTCAGGTATATCGGGATCATATAAAAACATATCCGCCCTCGATACCTCGACAAATACGTTCAGCAATCTTAACAAAGACACCTTAGCCCTAGAATGGAATTTTGATTTATTAACGGGTTCAGACGCGTCAGGCAACTTTGTAACCCAAGACTTTAGTTCTGGCTCCTCTACTATAAGGAACAACTACGGATGGCTGGGTAAAATCACAGGCTATCAACACAACGGATATGGTAATTTCTTCAATGCTTCTTCTACCGATGTGGTAGACCGTGAAAGAGTTAACTCGTTTAAGTTTGTTGATCCAGAGGAAGTTGTCTCTTCTAATATGATTAGCATACTAAATGATGACGACGAATTATTGGGGTTTGAGCAAACAATTCCAAACTACGTGATTACAGCAGAAAAAAGTATGTACCGTGCCATCTCCGAAGAAATGCTGATTTTCTTCGCCGGCGTCGTCGATTTTAATAATATTGTAGGAGCCCCAGTCAACAGATATAGGGGGCGTTACAAAGACCTAGAATTTATGCGCGAAGCATTCTTCCGCCGCGTAAAAGAAACAAAAGATATTGAAAAATTCATTAGCTATTATAAATGGTTTGATTCCGCAATAACTGAGATATTCTCCCAACTTGTTCCCGCATCTGCTAACTTTGTAGAGGGCGTAACAAACTTGATCGAGAGCCATGTTTTAGAAAGAAATAAGTACAGGACACCCTTCCCCTCTATAGAGGCTAAGCAACCCGACCCTGTTGCATCAATATATGGAATTGGAGAGAGCACTTATCCGTATGAGACGGGATTTACGCCACTGCCCTCGTCGCCTCGTAGAACTGATATTCAAGTAGATTATTGGAAGAGGCGCGCGGAAAGAAACGCGGTTGAAATTACCTCTGGCGATGCAACAATCGATGCTCAGAGAGATAAGATCAGGCGCATCATTAATTCAAACCCGGTCCTCTCTTCTAGTCGTGATGATGTCTTTGTCAATAATAACGCCGGCGGCGTTTACCAGCCTGCGGTATATGCAAGAAGGAACTATCAACAACTATCAAAAATACATATCGATGAACCGAACAGCAACACATATGGCGGCGGCACGAACTTTTCCAAAGACAAGAATATCCAATTCTCAAAAGTGGCACTATCTCCCGGAGGGCCAGTTAATACAGCCGGCGGCGTATATGTTCCGCAGAATATCTTATTATCCTTCGTCAACGACTTTGTTGCGATAACCGACTTCAAAGATCCCAGCAAGACTCCGTGGAAGAAAGTAAAAAGAGTTGTACCTGTTGATTACGGCAGACACCACGATGACAAAGATGGATATTATCACGTTAAATCAAGCAACGCATTTCCTTTCAATATTATAAGTTCATCTCTTAATAGCGGATACCAATCAGAAGTTTCCGCTGCTCTCGGACTTAACTTAGAAATTACCAACGTACATAACGATGTATACGGCGATGATCAAGAAAAGCCACTACAGGGAATATTTACCGAGCACAATGTCGGTGGTAACCAACACAGGCACGCCCCTCTGAACACAGGAGCGGACAACAACAATAATCGACCAGAAGCATGGCGCATTTTATTGGGAACATGTACCGCTAGCCCAAGTGGCGCGATTGGAATGGTCGGTGCTGACTACCCAATGTCACCAGCCTATGTTGCACCCCCCGGTGCTAACCAGCCATATCCTCACGCTGACTATCCACGAGCTACTCACTTCCGAGATATGGTAGCGAAGAGACCCTTAAATATAAGAAATATAAAAATAACCGGTTCAAGCGTTCTAGGAAACTATAGAAACACATATGAGTATGTACACACATTTGGCGCCTTTTCAAACCCAAGGCAATTTGTAGAGCAACAACCAACGCTGCCCACTAACGTGTTTCACCTTAAAGCCACAAGCTCAACATCAGTACGCACATTCTTAGACACAAAACCAACGAGAGATCACGATACAGTTAATAGAGAACATTTCAACTTTGTAAGTGATTATAGTGTCTCATATTTAACAGGAACAACGAATAAGTCAGTAATAAAGACTAGATTCTCTGCGCCTGGTGGTATTGAAGTAATGACACCCGGATACACTGATTTTAGATCAGATGAATTCTCAGTCTATAACGCACTACCATATAAGAATCTGTCAGTTATCAAGCCATCTCAAGGGCCCAGCGGCTCTATATCTGAAACGTTTGGTATGAGAGTTAGTGATATACACAACTTAGATTTCGGTCTTCGCTCACACCTTGCGCGCCACACGGCTAGGTTCGGTCGAGATTCAAATCTCGCATTAAATCCTGGCGCCGCCTATGCTGAATCACCCGGAATGCATAAGGTACACCGTAACAACTTACAAAGAAACAGAATACTCACTGAAAGAAGCGTGCCTATTATGTCTGGCATCGCCCTTGAGAATACTAAAGCCATTTATTGGGGTGAAAACGATGGTCGAGGCATGCAACTAATCAACGCAGACTCTGCCTCGGCAAACACTTTTTTAACAGCTTCACGCAATGTGGGATTCTCTTATGCAGGGTGGGTCAGATTTAGTCCGGACTTCAATCAAGGGCACTTATATGCTATCGGAAAATCAGCCAACGGCGATGCTTTTTTCGAGTTACAAAAGAATTATGTTGCCTCTAACCACAGGCTGCTTTTACATGTCCGAACAAGGGCTTCAACTCCTCACGTCGGCACCCCACAAAGAGGAACCTTCTACGTAGATTCTAGTGATTTTGACGACGGGAACTGGCATCACATCGCAGTAGTGGTCCCAACCGGATCAAGTGCTGGTCAAATAGGTACTGCTGTATCAATGTATGTTGACGGAACAGCAGGCAGTGTTGTAACCGGAACAACCCCTAGTGCCTATTTTGATCAAAAAATGGCCACCGGTGGTACGTTTATTCGCTCGACTGTTATGAGAACCAACAACACCGCATATGTACTTGGTGGGCAAACAGACACCATCGCCGCCGGCGGCACCACTCAGATTTTCTCCGGCTCTATGAGCAATATTACTTTGTGGACTGGAGCTTTAAGTGCAACCGATGTAACATCTCTATATAATAGCGGAATACCTTGTGATGTTACCGCATCGTCTGCATATCTTAATTCTACAAATCATAATACTAGCTTATATGCATGGTATAAGATGACTGATGCGGAACACAATGATGTGATCACAGGCGCCCCGAATGCATTTGGATCAGCATCAAACGCAGTTTGGGATTGGAATCCTAACAAATTTGGAAAAAACTTGTTTGCAATGGCCTACACTGGAAAAAATCTTGCAACTTTAACTCAATCGTTTACGGAACACCCTGTACCGCTTGAAGGGTGTGTAGAGACACTCATTGGTTACGATGAACAACGAACATTCTATTCGGGCAGCGAATATGATAACTTCTTTGTCAAGCACCAAATTCCGCGCTCATCAAGACAATATGCATGGATCACTGCATCTTTAGTCTCCACTAACGGTCACGTTGGATTTACTCCCGATGACTTTAAGATTTCAAGCTCTGCCGGATATGTCGATGCGTATGACTTTATTACTGCAAGTCAAGTCGGAAGTGCACTCGTCAGCGGACAACGCCGATTCGGCATCCAGGCGCCTCATGCTGGCTACGTACCGCAAGTTAGTGATTTGAACTTGAATATATACGAACCGGTAACGTCTTCTACAAACACATTAGGGCAGGGAGCAGCTAACGTTATAGGTTATGTTAATAAGTCCGATGCGCTTGTGGATGTTGCTCCGGTCGCTGTCTCCCCGAATGCATTCAATAACCTTATGTTCAAGCGCGGAAACCAATATGGATTCCCATCTTGGAAACAAATGCGTACAGCCCAGCATCCAATTGTGAGACAGCAACGCGCTGAGAACAAGCTTCAAGTTATGGTTGAGAATGCACCTCGAACTTTCGAAGTCAGTCCGGTCAACCTAAACAACAAAATACAAGAGATTGGTGTCAGAGCAGTCAACGGAACTCGCTATGTAATGAGGGCAACGCATCAGCCGACATTCTTTGACACACCTGAGCTTAACAATCTTCTGATTTCACCCGACGCAAACGCACGAATTACTCCAATGCAGGCAGTCATAGCATCTGCATATCGTTCAGAGACAATTAAAAATATCGATTACATAGCATATACAGAAGATATCTTCCCATCTGGTAAAAACCAATTTACAAGTCATTCATCAGAGAGAATTGGCTACTCAAACGATTATTGGCACAGTAATCGAGAACAAAGAAACAAATTAGGCGCCACACTTTATACGGGCAGCCAAGATTTTAAACCTCGCGTCACAGGATCGTACTTGAGAGAAAGCTCATTTGGTTACGACGTCTCTGCCAGCGCGTGGCCACTGGACCCCCAAACAAACTTCTTGAGCAGGACATACCCCAAGAACGAAGAGCGCGCCTATGACGATATCGCCCGGCGATTCGGCTCACTTCCGCATAAAAACTATCTATGGTTAGGTACCGGCAGCGCCGGCGAACTTCAAAATACTTGGCAATCATATTTTATTTTCGGCAACACATACGCTAGGAAATACCAGCCCGGTAACCCAAAAATGTACTTCGTCGATGATACATTCAGAGCTTATAACGCGATAGCCTCCCCTCTTTACGCAAGAAAGCATCTTCTTGGATCCCCTATATCAGTTACTAATCCCAATTCAATAACAAATCACCTTGCAGGACAGAATCTCAGCTACTTCACCGGCAAGCTCGGGTTGGCTCTAGCCGGCGGACCAGCCGCGACACCGTTCAGAGACCGGTTTGGCAATTTGATCAGTTGTGCGGATACCATTTCCATGCACGGTGGTGCTAAAATATTTGCAGGAGAAGCTTTGTGGGAGGCTGGCGATCATGCCGGTATCTTCACAAAGATTGAAAGACATCTCAGCGGTACAAACATTACTCGCGAAGCCATGCCGTCAGTCCCGGCATACGATTCCTACTCTAAATTTGTTGATTCTATCAAACGTCAATCTAGAGATAAATCGATAGTGCCAGAGTATCGAATTAGTAGAAATCTGCCCGAGTATCTTGATTACGGCAGCCCATTTGTACCAAGCAAACAAGATCACTTTGATATTCCAGGCACCGATATTAATAGTTCGGCAAAAGCTTTTTATGTCGACTATTCTAATTCAGAATTCTTAAAATATTTTGCATCAGTTAGTCGAGATTCAGGCTTGCAGCCGGCAGAGATCCAGTTAGTCTGCTCAGCTTCTATAAAGTTCCACCCATACAAGGGATTCTTCCCAGCACAAAGAACAATGGAAGTAGCAAAAGAGTTCAAAAACTCATATGCAGACCTAATGAGGGTTAAAATAAAAGAACCCAATGGTGTCGAAGGTCTAGCATTTAATGGTAAAAGTGTATTAGATATCGTACCCGGCGCTTTTAGACCGGTAATGCAAGCTTATTTCTCCCCTGGTATTTTATATAACACAATTAAATCTGGTATTGCGGTTGATTATCCGATACTGTATAATAGATATAAGATGCTGCCTAGCAGTCATTACCGCAGTTACATATATTCCGGATCACAGCAGACTCCTGCTGCAGATAGTGTACTGCAGCGTGGATACGTCCCAGAGATATCAGATTATATGATTGTTAATAGAACCGGTGAGTTTATAACTGCCAGTGCTGACACCGGAATGGGAACACTTTCATCAGTAAATGCGGTAGAACAGAGATTTGGTGAATTTTGGGATCAGAGAGTTCCATTCGAGGCATTGATCGACCCCAACATGTTAGCCAATACACAATTTGCAGACTGTGAGGTACATCAATCAGCTACTATAAATGCCGTCGCGTCGTATGAAGCAACTTCCGATTCGACATACACCTTAATGGCAAAGAACTTTTTTGGTGGAGTAGCCGACTTCTATTTAAAGGATTCCCAATTTACTTCTTTAAGATCGGAGACTGTTTATAAAGATGATTATCGATTTGATTCTGGTTCTGTTTATATGGCTAGAATCAAAATGAGAAGATCTACAACAGGCTCTAGAGATTATACCTGGGAAAGTGGCTCCTTTATGCCCGAATCATACACCCAAGGTGGTGGTACTGCGTTATTGCCTAGGCTCATTAACCCGGACGACACAGACAATATAATGTATGACGCGTCAGCCTATTTCGAACTGCCGCAGGATCCAATGTACGCTCCTAATTTCTACGAAACATTTACCATGTACAGTAGACCTTCGGCGTTTGGACCACCCGTAGCTGGTCACGTAGGAAATATATCGGCTTCCCACGGATACAGAGGGCGCCCGTTCGGCGTGTTGCCATCTGCCCCATATACAGGCAGCGCCTTCCAAACCGGCTCAACAATGCAAATTATGGATTCAATGAAGGGATATAATTGGTCATTCACACCTCCATATTATAATGGCGAAGCCTGGGCCGATTTAATATTCAGACCGCAAGAAGGTATTGTATATGATCTTGAAAGAATTCTGGCAGAAACAAGTGTTAATTATTGGAGGGTCGACCCCGGACCAAAATTAAAAACGTGGGGTGTTGATTATAATGCCGCCCCTATTAACAATAAAGTTGGCGACAGTGGTTCCATCGGCGCCGCCGACCAACGCCAAGGATTCGGATACCCCTTACCAGGAAGCTTTTTTGATGGTTTCACAACACTTATTCATGATCCTCAGCTTTACGAACAATATGGCGCTGTCAATACCGCACCATATGGCGGATCAAGCATCAATAGCAATGCAATGCAGCTTAGCGCAAGTATGAATCTGTTTGGTGTCGAGAGAGTATTCAAGAAAACCATGACAGAGACCATAGCCGGTGAAGTTGAGATAACCAACGAAGTCGTTGGAAAGAAATGGGTTATCAGCACAAAGTTCGAGACTCCGATGCTTAACTTTAACGATAAGTTCCAAGCCCAGCCGGTTACGGCATCATTAACGACTACCGGAAGTTCACCAATGACGACCGACCTCGCGATCGGTGATCTTAGTACCTCCACTAAGACACTGCCAACATATGGTTCATCGTCGGCACCGAACGGTATGTGGCACCAATTTGGCTCTCTTCCAACTGATAAGAAGACTGGTGTCTTTATCGAAATCAATGATATGCCAAAAAATTGGCTTAGAAACCACTATAAAGTGAGACTTTCCGGCAGTGTTTATAATGATAATACCCCTGATTATACTGGAGTTCTTGCAAAAGAAGGGCAAGTCGGATCACTTAGAGATTTGTGTGGATTTAAGAAATCAAATACTCGCAGCAGAATTGGTGAACTTAAAGAATCTGCCACGATCAAAGAAGCGATAGTCGCTGTGCCTTATATGATCACTTCAACGGATGAACACATACAAGATTCAAACACCTTTGTTAATTTTGAAGGCAAGTATTTATTCAGGTTGCCTGTTGATGGTGCTACTGTATCATCTGGAGCAGCAGAAGCCATCAACAAACAAATCCAAGCGATGAACGACTATATTGTGCCGCCACAATTTGACTTTGTTAACTACCCAGATAATGTGGCTCCAGTCACTATGTACTTCTTTGAATTCAGCTATACATTCGATAAGGATGACTTATCATATATGTGGCAGAACTTGATGCCGAGAAATCACGAAAAAGGACTTTTCAGTTCTGCAACTGCAGAACACACTCTTGGCGCAGAATTCCCGCTTGAGGCAGCAGATATTTTAAACAACCCCAATATGAGGTGGATGGTTTTCAAAGTCAAGCAACGCTCACAGGCGGACTACTACGACTATGTTAGTAAACAAGCCGGAGATAGAAAGATCGATAGAGATGATGATAGTCCGTTACAATTCAACTGGCCATATGATTATTGTTCTATAATTGAATTTGTTGGGGTTGATGCTGGCGTACTATTTAATAATAAAATACAAACTCCCGGTGAGAGCACTACTCTCAAATATGGCGGATCGATCACGTCTGAGGACAAATTGCCACCTGAAAATAAAAAGGTACCAAATCGTGAAGCCGATTCTCAAGAACGAACACCAAATCGTGAAGCTGACTCTCAAGAGCGAACACCAAATCGAGAGCGAGATCAAGGGACAACACTAGCTGCAGCAGATGCTCCTTCCAGTATTGATAGTGACGCGGTAGCTCCTATGGCTGCACGCACGTTACCGTCTGGAGATTACTAATGGCTAAATTTATTAACAAAAAAGAACAAGTTTTTGATATAGAGTTGACCCCGTACGGTAAACACCTTATGTCCATGGGTACGTTTGAGCCGGTATATTATGGATTTTTTGACGATAACATAATTTATGACGGCAAATATGCCGGCATAACTGAGACACAGAGTGAAATAGGACAGAGAATAAAAAAGGATACACAATATCTCGAAGGACTTGTAGTATTTGAAGATGTCGAAGAAATGCTTACAAATTTAAATCCCAATAACGGACATTTTGATGGAGCGGGCGTAAACTATTTTGCGGTAGATGTAGATCCGATACAAACAGTCCCCAGAAAAGATTCTTACCGCTTTACATCGATGATTGGCGATGCTCACTTAGATGGGGAACAACAAGCGGCACCAGCTTGGAAAGTGGTTACTCTGAATGGAAAAATAACGAGCACCACCCCAGAGGACACCAAAAATGATATTAAGATACCACAAGTAAATATCGAATTAAATTATGAGAAGAAGATTTCTAGCTCAGATTTGAGTATTGATTACAGAGAAGAACATCTTAGAAAAGCAATCGCGCGCTCCAAGGTATTTAGTGACGATAATTTAATTGAAATCATCAGCGATGACTTGATGGTCTATGTAGAAGAATTGAATACGGACATGTTAACCGAGAACTTTGATATTGAAATTTTTGAGATTGATGTTGACGGGGCCACCCTCGGAGATCCTACAACCAATAAAAACGATGCCTTTAAAAGAAAATACTTTAAAGAAGATCACCAGAGAATTATGGGCTCGATTATGACAGAGGAGTCCATTAATGCATATGATCCCATTGACGATGATGTAAGAAATATTAATCTTAATTACACAACATCCAGCGTTGGATACTATTTTGATATGTTAAAAGATTATCAGATTGATCCAGATGTGGCATGTAAGAACGCCCAGATATTTAATAAAGAAAGTTATTATATTGATTTAGATTTTGATTGTTCGGACAATAACCCAGAAACAAATGTACTTACGGATCTCTATGGTCCTGTGACGGAGCCAGAAATATGTCCATAAAAGAATTTATAGAAACAGCCGGCGCCGAATCGATATTTGATGGCAACCTTCCGATTCCCTTCATTGATAACATCGCAATAACGGACAATGACATAACGATTGGGACTTCCATATACATAAAGATACCAGCGCATGATTATCAAGCAGATGGCGGCAGTGAATTTTTGTCGACCTTTGAAGACGTTCAAGTGTGCATTCAGCCGTTATTCGATAGAGATTCGGATGTGGATAGTTGTGGAGTAGAAATTAGCAACAAGTATTATGACCTGCCAAAAGACGCTTGGACGAGAGTTACGAAAAAAGGTATGTCTCCGATCAAATATTGGAATGGTAGAAGTACAATTAGTATTATCACTCGGTTTGCATTCGAACCAGATACAGCAGATCTAACTACTTTAATTGACGAGATAGAGAATGGTAACGACTTGCTCTTTATCGACTATACATTGCCAAACGGTGCTTTAGCCGGATTCGATGACATCGATGAATATGTTGATAGCATATCAAAAGATGTATATGGTGATTCAGATACTGAGTTGTATGCCGCTAATATACGCCCTACACTCATAGGATTGATTCAGCAAGCCATCTCAGCAAATGATAAAGATGTAATAGAACAGGTGTTTGGCTATACTTGGTACCGCCTAGGCGGAGCACCTGTGCTAAGCGACGGGCTTATCCCCAACATGCAGATAATAAAATGTGAGCTAAAAGGCTTCCCCAGCCAAATTGAAAATATCTACCCCACATATACGATTACCGACGTATTAGAAAACACAGACGGGTCTGCAATAGTTAAGCTTTCGGATAGCAAGACTGTCTCCGACTCCCGACTCTCGAAAAATTTGTATGATCGCTCAAGTACCATGGGCATAAAAAACATGGGCTTCGTGGCATATACGATAGCTAATCACGACGGATCCGAGTCAACCATGTCTGGCAAGATTCTTGCTGCCGCTAAAACAAAAAACTCATCAATTAAATATTGGGAATCTGCGATATCGAAAACAAATCACATTATGCTTATCAACAATGATCAAGTTACATTAGTGCCAACTGTGATCTATAGAGATTCGAATGATAAGGTTTATCATAAAGCAATGCGCTCGATAGACGGCGAATTCTATAGTTTAGACAGTTTATCACCTGATACACTTTTATCAAGTATGTTAGCCCTGCAAGAGTTAAAAGAAGCACCAGAAAGCACTAATACCGCTTTCCAATATTTAATAGCTCAGGCCGCAGAAGATCCCGGTAATGCCATCCCTTTGATGAACAAGTTCAGAAGAGCGTTTCCCGACAAAAGCACGGTGACCCCAGCAGGTTTATTTTATAATAAATTTGCTACTATTTTATATAGCGCCAACCAAAACTTAAAAAGCGGCACAAAATTAGTCAAAAATCTCGTAAATAACCCCATCGTTAAAGACTATCGCACCGAACCCGGCGGCACCATAGCTGGTACCCACGTGGGCTCCGATTATGAGGATACTTATTACGAGATATTTAGCTTTGAAAATGCGCTGTGGAGTAGATACACAGAGGTCACAGGGAAAGATAGTGCCGCGGATGGGATTTCGGAAAACCGCCTATCCGTTGATGATCTAGACGCTTCAGCTTCGCTGACCGAACAAGTGGCAGGGACAGTAAATTTTGCCGCCAGAATTTCTACAGGATTTGACTGGAATTACAATTTTATTGATCATGGGTTTTTATTTTTTAATTACGAAAGAGCACTTAAAACCACTTCCTACGCATCTAGATACCTTAATATTAGATTGTATGAAAAATACTTTGGACAAAAGGTCTTTAACAGCTTGTTTACAATGAGGAGAGTGCTTTTAGGAGCATATTGGGGCGATCCAGGTGCTCTTGCTACGAGAGAAGAAGGTGGAGGCTCCAGCGATCGTTATCACGCCGGCACCATGTCTGCATATATTACTGCCGGCAGCGCAGAACAGGTCACTCGGTTCTCAAATGTAATGGAAGAAACATACTCAACTGGTGAGTTTGATTATGCGATAAATATAAGAAAATTTGATGCTGTTGTCGAGAATGATATGACCTTAGCGACAGCCGAGAATGGGTATGTTACTGGTGATAATCTTGACACAAAAATAGGAAATGAATTTGGCGGCGCCGACGCCATGATAAATAGCAAAGAATATTCGTATATCGCCTTGCGCGCCTTTAGTCCAGTTATGACACAAGATAATTTGAGTCCATTAGAAGTAGAAAAGACCTTCTTACAGCAATTACCAACAAATTATAGAGTTGCCTGTTACGAAGTTCAAAAATGTGATCACTGGAATCCGAGCGCTGATTATGGAGTATCAGATACCCTTTCTATTAAAGATGGCGTGAGTAAGGAAATAGAAGAAAATAATTCCGGAGGATCTTTCACAACTGCAATATTAGTAAAGGATGAAACTCACCAAGTTATAATAGATATCTACAATAAACTTGTTGGACTACAAGAATCTTTTGCAGAATATGTAGCTGCAGCAATGGACACTTGCTCTTTTAATGAATCTACTGGATTCTTCAATGAACATTTCGCTGCCACAATCCGCACAAATTGGCCAATACTGCATCGAGCCCCTTGGTTTAAAGCTGCTACGGAAGGTGTAATTTTTGAAGATATATTATACAACACTACTGAAGCCGATACGGCTGGTATGATAGAAAAAATAAAAAACACAATACAAAATATTTCTCCGGAAACAGGCACGGTCACCGGTATAGTCAATTTTAAAATTAGATTAGATGCAATGGTTGAGGCCATTGAGACCATTTTTGAGAGTTACCCCAAAGAAGAAGTAATCGCAGGACACATATACGGACACAAGCCTTATTACAGTATTGATTATACCGAAGCCAGCAATAGGTTTGAATCCCAGATTGGGGATACTAGCTCTCGCAAGTCGACAGATGTAAAGACTACAGACGATATGGCTAGCTGGACACCAGACGCTGGGTATGACAACTACCCCATGTTTCCAACAGAGACTACGTATTATACCAGTACACTAGATTTCCGTGACGGTGCATACGAATCATATGATGCAGACCCTGCAGATCCGTGGAATTCTCTATTCACACAGGAAGGTATCGATATCGGACTTTTATCCATATCAATCAGCGCACGAGAAGTAGCATATGACATACTGAAAGATTCAGGGGCTACTACCTATGGCATTGATGATTTCTTAGAAGTGTTTTTTGATGTTATCACAAACCGCGGCTGCTTTGACAATGCTATTGATAAGCATCTTGATGGCGACGGTGACTTTGTGGATAATTTTGGAAATGAAGGCAAATCCGCAGCTACAAACATCGTGAACTTGGTAAAAGATTATAGAGACGTCGCCGGCGCGGTACATTGGTATTTTACTAATTCTTCGTCTGAGGGTTTTGTCGGTATTCCCACATATGCCCCGTTCAATCAAGAGATGTTAGGATCGCCAACGCTCACTGCGTATTTGGTCGGCTCCGACGAAGTTATTTCTGATATAAGGCACATGTATAATTCAGCTACCAGGAAAGAAGGAGTATTCACTGGTGAAATCGATCTTGGATTTGATCCTGACGGAGACGGTGGCTTTGGCTTCGGCGGCGCCGACGGGGATCCCCTCGATGAGGAAGATGAATTCGGCGGTAGCGGCGACGGTGGAGAACCAGATGGGTTCCCAGACATCTAAAAATAAGTTTAGTGTATAATTAATATATAAGGAATAAAATGGCATATCAAATAAAAAGTTCAAAGTTTAACGCAGAGTCTATTACTGCCGGCGCCCGACCAACAAGAAGGGTGGTACAGAATGGTATGCCCACAAAAGTAAATTTTGAGAGCATTGCTATAGATAAAGTTTCCACAGCCCTATTAGAAAAGGATCTCATGCCCAATGATCTGCCGCCTTCGTCGACAGAAGCAGAGATCGCAACTTTATGTTTAGCGGGACTCGGAATCACAGTTGAAGAAGTATTAGAGTCTGAGCCAGAAAAAACATTTCGTCGCCCAAAATTAAAAAAACAAAACAGCGCCGACGAGAGAAATGGCATGAAAAAGCAAAGTACGCCAGAATATACGTTTACCGATTCTACTGATCCGTTTTATGAAATGGACCAATCACCGGCCGTCTACGTACAGACCCAACGCACCAAATCAGAATCAAGCAAAGATACTCGTGCTCTCACATCAATAGTCGCAGCTATAGGCGACATTAATCAGATTTCAAATCACTTAAGACTTAAACAACTGGTGGAGAAGTAATAATGGCAAAATCAAGTACTGCAGAGATCCAAGGCGCCACAGAAGCCGAGATAGGCATCGACCCTATCATGTCGGAATCAATCGATTGGTCAACCCAAATCGACTTGGATCTCAGTGCAGGTGGGTCTAGTAAAGTAAAATATTATAAAACCTATTTTTACTATTCCGGGTCTATAATAGATCAAGATAAGTTCGCGCTCCAAGGGTATCAAGAAAATTTCTCTTGGGCAGACCATGCAAATACTTACGCAACTGTAGTAACAGAATATGAATCAGTCACTTCATATGAGGAGGTGGGTCGCATCGATAATAGAACTTACACCTATGACGAAGAAGGCGAATCACAGGTAGAACTCACGACTGATACTGTATACGATTGGGTGACAACCGAACAGACACCAGTAGTTACTACAGAAGCAAAAACAGAAACATTATATGTGGTGCCAAGCGGTGTGGGGATTATAGCCGAAACGAACGAGGCGTCCGAAAATCTTGCACTTTCCGAGTATAAAGACGCATACACCCATGAAGAGGCGTTTACAGATAATTCAAGTATGACACACAAATACGAGGCATTTACCCGCTTGGCTGACGGCGACCAGGGATTTGAAGACGATAGTGACACTTCAGGCGAGAGCGTCACATCGACAATAAGTAACGAAGAAGCTAATTTTATCGCTAATATATTTGCAGGCACTTCAAGCGATTTGTCTGATTTCTCACAGTCTATATTGGATACGATAACATTAGACATATATAACACGACCCTATCCTCGCACAATATTTACAATATAGGTTCCGAGACCAAAATCAAACACGCCGACCTAAGAGAAATATCCGCCATAGAGTCGTCTTTTTCTGCATCGGTTGATCAGAACTTAGTAGGATATATGTCATGACGACAAGAAAAATAAAAGTACACGATCCAAATCTGATTACTGGATCTTCTGACATATTTAGACAAGCGATAGGCGGTTATTATGAAATCGCAATTCCGACCGATACAGAGGGCGCCCCCATTGAGGACAATCGCGTTCTGCAATATAGACCTCCAGAAGATGAAAGTGTCTATCTGGGTGGTACGAAGTTCACGCCAATTTCAACGGATCTACCGGCTTCAAGCATGATTGACGGCATTGCTGTATTTCCGGCTATGATTACTACAGCTTCGAAAGATTCAATGTTTCCATTCTATACTATTCCTGTATCCATTATGGGTTCAGGACCAAGTCTTGCGCCGGATGAAGTTACCGCTGATATTGAAGACGTTTCCGAGATCATGAATTCTGATCAAAGGTGGAGGGCATATATTTTAGGAGAAACGTTCAGTAACACAGAGTACCCTGGGATCTACAACCCAGGTACCTTTGAGGTCAACAGTTTTTCTTATGATGTGCCTTATAATTTATTATACGCAAAAACGATTAGTGATACACCTGCCTCATATCAAACAATTGAGAAAAAATCTGTATACAATATGTATCTACCTTCATACCAAAGCTACAATGCAAATGTCAACGAAAAAGACATGCTAAATATTTACGACTTGATACAGTGTTCAGTACTGGATCCAAATAAAGCCTACCCGGCCGCCAAAGAACAAATAACGATCGGAAATACGGTCGACTTTAGTTCAGAGAATATCTTCGAAGACCAGCCATTGAGCACGGCGCCAGCCCTGATTAAAACAATTGAAAGATTACCGGCAGACCCAGCTACTGATCCATCTATATACGTTGACCCGTATGAAAAAGTAAGAGAATACTATTATAAATTTTCTGATGGCTCTTCACAGTCGACTGCTGATAATAGCACAATGTCAAATATTCTGTTTACTAAGCTGGATATTGACGGCTTATTTACAGAGGCATATAACTATGCGGAAGGTCAGGGCGGATACTATCCATTTTATAATAAAATAGGACTACCGGCTTTTGGAGCCGGCGCGATAAACAGCACAATCGTAGAGACTGATTTCGGCGCTATATTATTAAAATCGATAAAAGACGCTTTCGTATCAGATCTATATAAAACAAAAGAAAAATCTTTCGTCGCTGAGTTTGAAGAAGATGCAGTCAACGACTCTGGCGCACTGTATGAGTCTGCTCGTGTATTAAATCTGACAGCAAGATGTGCTGATTTTAAGAGCATGCTGGCACAATTAAATAACAATTCAAGAGCTACACTCTCTGAGCCCACTCGCTTTGCAGGAGAGAATAGGCATACTAACAGAGCAGCAATTAATTACTCTGGCGAGCTTACACACATAAATAAGAAAATTAATAGTGAGATGCTTACCGCAGTCCAAAATGGATTGTTGTCTCTGACCCCTACATGGCCAGGTCTACCAACAGGCGTCAGCGCGAACACATATATGCCATGGTCAGACACCGCAGCCTTTAACATTAATAGGTTTATGTCGTTATCTGCCGACTCCCGAACCAATGAAGCTGAGTGTGTCGCGCTTAGAATTAACAAGTTAAATGTTGCAACCGGCGAAGAATTTAATTATATGATACAAAACCAGCCCCAAAACATTGGCGCCATGGGTACTTATAATCCTGAAGATATCAACAGCGATTCATGGTGCTATTATGATACCCAAGTTAAATACGGAGAAACTTACAGATATACAACTTACGCATATTTCATGGTTATTGGCTATAGGTATGAGTATTCTGACTTAACGCTGAGCAGAAGAATCAGCGAATATGGACAATATGAGAAGACCGATGGTACCGAAACGACTTACAAAACTTGTATAGAATTTTATGACCCGATGACCGGCAACGCGCAACCCTCTGTGATGAAAACGGTCGATGGTGCCCAAGAGCCGACTAGGACAAACTTAGTTACTGTAGCTACCGAAGAAGGGTATGCTACAACTGCCCAAGAACTCGCGCTTGGACAAAAAATTAACTGGGCGGATTTTAATTTAAAAATTGAGCCAACCATTAAGATAATTGAAGTGCCGGTTGAAGCACCAAAAGATCTTACAGTCTTAGACAATCCTCCTCCAAAATTAGACGTTATCCCATATCAAGTCAAGGATCAGACACAATCTATAGGGTTCTACATTAAATTAGAAAATCCACCAATTAAAGAAGATAAATCTCGAACCTGCCTGTATCCGACCCCGATAAACGATGAGGAAAGGCTCAATTACGCAAGATACTTGACATCTCAAAATATGTTAGATACTGAAAAGCTCAAGTTTGGAACAATTTCAAGACCGATAACTGTGCAAGTGTACCGCCTAAGCAGCAAGCCAGATTCAATGTCTAGTTTTAAAGGAAACCTCGTTGCGACAAAGAGCTTAATAATTGCGAATAAAAACGACAAAGAACATAGAACTTACATTACACCCACCTGTTTCCACGAGGAAAAAATCAGTACTGGGCACAAATTTTACTACGCTTTCAGGTTTGTAAATGAAAATAATACTCCGTCTCCATGGAGTCATGTCGTCGAAGCTGAATTAATTGACGATGGGGGCTACAAATATACCAATTTTAATAATATAATGGAATATGAGTTGGGAACCGGCCCCGTCCACGACAAGCCGTTCACACAATTTAAAAAATTATTACAACTACGACCAGCAATACCACAAGTGGACATTGATTCAATAGGCGTAGATTACGAGGATACAGCAAGCAGTCAATTCAACAATGTGAAATTAGCAGATACTCTTAGCGAATCTGTTTGGAACAAGACATACAAAATTAGATTGACTTCTAAGAAGACAGGACAAAAGATAGATTTAAACGTTAACTATAAATTAGTTGAATCGTCGGAATAGGAAAACAGCACAATGGGATTTCAAAATAAAGCGAGCAGTATAATTTTAGATGCAACCTTGACAGACGTCGGCAGAAGACTGATGTCTCAGGGAAAACTAGAAATTACCAAATTTTCCTTGGGTGATGATGAGGTTGACTATGCGCTGGGAAATAGAAATACTGGAGAGTTTTTGTTGGACAACGCACCACCAACATTAGAAGCGATAGAAGAGTCAGCGGCAGCGATAATTCACGGACTGATCGATTATAATAGAAATGATATCACTACGATTCCGATGTATAAACAAAACACAAAACTAATCAATGCAGTTAAGCCTTTCTCGGGAAGTATATATCTTTCTGCCAATGACGAAACAACAGAAAAATTAATACAAGCCCTCGACGTCAACACCTATGTGCTGCAGACCGATAAGGAAGAAGGTAATACACTTCTTTTCGAATCAGGAATCCACAACCCAGACGGGTCTATAGAAGGCAGTGAACACAATCAAAATCGATATATCGATAATCTCGATCTTTATGACAAGTATGTTTTTGTCTACGCGGACTCAAGGTTCTTTCAAGGTCTTTTATCAACATCCACAACAGCCACAGAAGTAAGGATGGATGCAAAGGGTAATGAAAAATCAGATTACCAGTCGCTATCCCAGGTTAAAAGTATAACATTGGATGCACCAATGACTAATTATGACACTTACTACTGCACCGCCGTTAGAAATAGAATCTACAATGATTCTTCCTCTCACCAAACCGGTTCATCGGAATTTCAGGGCCCGCGCGCCAATTTCCTGCCACTAAATTTCATAATTAATCAGAAAATGAGATCTAGATCCAACGGCTCAGCAGATGTCCGATATACTAAATTTGGAAAAACTTCACAAAATGTGTTCGGTGATGGGAATTTATATGACTATGTTGATACGAATGTAATGATTGAAGGAGCTTCATCAACCAGAACGAAGCAGGCTAGAATCAGAATTATACGCTTTTCTGGCACTTGATAATCAATTAATGGAATAGAAATAAAATGTTAACTATTTATAATCAGGAGAAACAAATATATGGCTTTTTTAGATAACTCGGGAGATATCATCCTTGACGCCGTCCTCACCGAAACAGGGAGAAAACTACTTTCGTCTGGCGGCGGCATTAGAATTAGTAAATTTGCTCTCGGCGACGACGAGATAAATTACGGACTGTTTGATAAAAATCACCCGTCTGGCTCAGCGTACTATGATTTAGAGATCTTACAAACTCCGGTCTTCGAAGCCGTGTCACAGATCAATGCTAACATCAATTATGGCTTGCTTACTTTTGCTAACAAGAACATAATTTACATGCCCGAATTTGTGCAAAACACCAAAGACAATGCCGGCAACTTCGCCTCACTCCACCAGAAATTATATTATTTGGCAGTAAATGAAGAAACGGCAACTACATTAGAACAAGATGGCGCCATTTTTGGATCTTCTCCGCAGAAGGTGATTAGAGCCGGCAGCAAGAATACTCGCGCAATAACGTATGAGTTGGGAATCAATTCTTCTGAGATCTCGAAGAATTCTACCACAAAAGCGCAATATATAACTAATGTGGGAATGAGGGATCGCTCATTCTCAGTGTCGGTTAATGGACTGTTTTTGGATTTGGTTATGGGATTAGGACCTGGAAATGCATATGAGAATGAGTTAAATGATAACACACTTGTCGCGGTTCCTTCATCAGAACGATTTGTCAACGGCGCCGGCGGATCACCATCTAAGAATAGAGCCAACTATAGAGACTTCCGCGTAAAGGGCGCCCAAAACAACATTTTTGAACCCAACGGAGCTTCAACGACAGCAAGCACATTTAGTGTAATCTCGGGCCCAGGCTCAAGCCTAGTAATGTTAAACTTTGGTATCGCAGCCGGGTTACAGCACACCAAGGACGGAACCAGAGATAGAAAATATACCCAATACGGTAAAGTAGGGCAGACTGCGCTACAGACGTTCGGAGATGCCGTCGGCTCTGAGACTTACGATTTTATCGACACTACCGTATACTTATCAGCAAACACAACAGGGGCCCAGATCTCTATCCCGGTCAGAATTGTTAGACGCGCATCATAATTTAGGAGTTATATAATGGCAGTCAAAAATTACGAATCAATTGATTCAACAAACGATATTACGAATACCAGAACACTACTACACGAAGCAATACCTTTGACGGGTACGATCGTGAGTGGTACCTATGGATTGTTCCGCAGTGAGAGAAACATTAAGGACTATACACACGGACAATTCCAAAGTGTATATGATTACCCATTCCTTAGCTCTTCTGCTAATCATATCTTCGATATTACGTTGGGTTACGATGAGTCGTCAGGATACTCAGGCTCGGCGTCCGTACAGAACTCTAAAAAGATTAACATGTATAACCAGTTTGCACAGGTATTGCTTGGCTACACGTCTTCAAATAGCGATGGAATTAGAAAGTTTGAAAATGACCTAACACTTGACGGTAATGGGTACATGAAGGAAGTCTTCTTTGTAAGCTTCTCTAGATTACTTGTAAAAGATCAGATCAAGAAGGGCACCTTCTCTATGACGTTCCAAACAGGTACCACCCTGACCACAACAAGAACTCAGATTACACTTAGTGATCGAAGCGCCTCTGTCAACGGTGACGGAACGCTGAATACTGATGGCGGCGATTATGGAATATTATATGGCGGACCTGGATACCCTCAAGGACTGGGAACTATTTTTTACCAAGCCGGTATTGCCGTTATAACTGCTTCTGTTTTTGGAACAGGATCTAATCCATTAGCCGCCACCATTGACTTGCCCCACGTGGTGAACTTTAACCCCTCTCACCCCGGAAAACTCACGCAAGCCGTGTCATCCTCGTTTACAGGCTCGACAATTAGTTCCTCGTGCGATGCATTTAGGCGCCGGCTGGTAAACCTGTCCTTCAACAATACGACAGAAATTAACTCAAAGATTTACTTCTGCAGAGTTCCACACAATAAGTTTAACTATAGCTCTAACCCGACATATGTAAGCTCAAGCAAGATTGTGGTAAAAAACCAATCTACCGATAACCCGGTTTCTTATATTACTACAGTTGGACTATACAACGACTCTAACCAGTTAGTCGCTGTTGCAAAATTGTCCGAACCACTCAAGAAAGATCCTACAAACGATATTACACTGCGCGTCCGACTGGATTACTAATATGTCGTTCAAAAAGTTCGGCGACAGCGATGTCATGAGAAACACTATGAGGGCTTACCCTAATAGTGATTTTCTCATTTATGACGGTAATGTTTATTACAATCAGAGACCGGATCAAGTTGGCGATAGGAACACAAGAGTCAGAAACGTAGAAAACGGCTTTGTCAGTCTATATGAATTAAACATTGATAGACCCGCAGTAGCCACCGGCCGATACATTGGTCCCAGTGCAGTACCAGAAGGCGGCGAACCGGATACTCGTATTGCAGACACCGCAAGAATTTATCCATATATATCAAAAGATTCTGCAGGCGCAAGCTTTAAGACTGTCGGAGCAACCACTTATAATAATGAGTTTTCAGCAGGTGACATCTTAACTGGCAAGTATCCTTTCTCTGCCTCTATTACAAGAGAATACATCCCAACGCCTTATGCATCAACGTCTTCTTATAATACAAGCTATGTTGCAATTAGAAATGCACTAAACCACAATAATATACGCAGTGAACACTACGCTGTTTCTTCATCTGGAAACTGGAACAAGAACACTCAAACTCTAAATATGATTAACGTTCCATCAATTTTTTATGGATCTAAAATCAAGCCTGGTAGTGTTAGATTGGAGTGGTACTATACCGGCTCACTGTTGGCCGTTGTCTCTGATTTAAACCAAAACGGAGAATTAATCCAATTCTCCTCCTCCTACAGCACCGCATACGACAACAAGGTAGCCGGAGTAGTCTTATATGATGAGGGTATTATACTGTTGACCGGCTCGTGGGATCTCAATAGTAGCACTATGAGAGTCGGTGTAGCGCCAACGGGCGTACAAAAACCTAAATGGATCTACTTTGGAGCCGGCGCGAACGATGGAAATACTCGTGCCGCTACCGCCGCTTCATTCGGTAAGGGCTCCTATAAGCTTTCTTTCAAGGGAATTACCGAAACCCAAGTGTTGACAATGTTTGCTAAAGCTAAAAAGGGTGAGGTAAATTACTCAAACAACCCATCATTCTTACAGTATAACCAGCAGAAGATTTTCAACACATCATCGAATGTCTATCAGGAGAAATCAGATCTGCAGCTTGTCAATTTTGTTAGCTCCAGTTATACTGATTACAACGCCCCATTTAAGAGGCAAGTTTATATCTCCAGAATTGGCATTTACGATAAAAACAGAAACCTCATAGGTATTGCAACCATGGGCTCACCAGTATTAAAACAAGATGACCAAGAACTGGCATTTAAATTAAAAATAGATATATGAAAATTCCAATTACTATTGTGGCGCCAAGGTTTACGCGCGCCATTTCGTGGGTTATAGATGTAGCTGCAATAACCTTATTCCCATTCATAATATCGCGCGACGAGATGTCACCAGACGTTTTACAACATGAAACAATACATATTCTTCAACAAAAAGAACTTTTTGTGGTATTCTTTTATATATTGTACGTTTGGGATTGGCTCAAGGGATTAATAAAATATCGCGACAGACAAAAAGCTTATTTTCAAATTAGATTTGAACAAGAAGCATATGACCAAATGTACAAAGAAGACTACTTAACGCAGAGAAAAAAGTTTAGTTGGCTAAACTACAAGGTTTAAAATGGTTATTGGATTTGATATTAGCACCAGCATAACTGGTGTCGCAGTCATTGCTGAAGGGCAGATAGTATATTATGATGCTATCGATCTTCGAAGGTATAAGGGCGTGTTTGATAAAACAGTGGCTTTTAAAGAAAAACTGATGGATTTGTACGAGATGTATCAGTTAGATGGAGAGCACCCATGGGCCTGCTCCGACTTCCCAATAGAGCATATTTACATTGAGCAATCCCTGCACATGTTTATGGGAGGTAAATCATCGGCTAAAACTTTGTCTACTCTGACAAGGTTTAATGGTATCGCTTCTTGGCTTATCTATGAATTGTTCGAAATGAAGCCAAAGTTTATCGCAGCAACGTCTGCTCGCAAACAAGCAGGCATAAAGATCCCCAGAGGACAAAAGGCTAAACAAGTGGTTATGCAACACTTGATCGATAATGAGCCAGCATTCAATGTAGAGTATACTCGACATGGAAATCCAAAGCCAGAATTTTATGATAAAGCGGATGCTATTATTGTGGCGAAGGCCGGCTGGGCAATAGAAAACGGCGAAGAAATAAAATAATAAATTATTGCACTTATGATTTGACAAACGTAAATTCTTATGTTAATATAACTATGATGATCTTTCATCACACCTAGGAGATAAAATGAAAGTAACAACTGGACAAAACGTAAACGTCCATTATAGAGGTATCCTCGCAGATGGTACCGAATTTGATAACTCACGCGCCCGAGGACAAGAACTCAATTTTGATATTGGTTCCGGACGCATGATTGGCGGATTTAACGACGCCATAATTGGAATGTCAGTAGGCGAAACTAAGTCAGTGACAATTACCCCCGAGAACGCTTATGGATTTCGTAACGAAGAAGCAGTGCAGCAGGTACCGCGCTCCGCTTTCGGAGAAGATTTTCAGTTCGAGATCGGTGGCACTGTACAGGGCAATGGACCAATGGGACCATTCCTAGCAAAGATTCTACAAGTATCTGATGCTGAAGTTTTGCTTGATATGAACCACCCATTGGCAGGAGAGACTCTCACTTTTGAGATTGAGTTGGTTTCTGCCGATAACGGCTCGGTTTCGGTATCCGGCGGAACATGGAGCCCGAAGATGAAGAAGGCAGAACTTCTTGAATTTGCGCGCGAAAGAGGTCTTAATGTTAATACACGAACAACTAAGACTCAACTAATCGCTGCTCTGCAGGGGTAAGTCTTTCGACAATATCTAAGCCCCGCTTCGGCGGGGCTTTTTTTTGCTTGACATCTTAAGCGCAATGTGTTACTTTATATATGAGGGTACATGAACAAGAAAGAAGCAAAGAAGATCTTATATGAAGCGATTGGAAACTACTCAGACAAAGGCAACGAATTACTTTTCGCGTGCCCGTCATGCAATCATCACAAACGTAAGTTCTCTGTTAACTTGGATAAAAATGCTTTTAAGTGTTGGGTTTGTGATTATCGCGGTCGTAATCTTAGGCGTGTTGTTAGACGTTTTGGTACGTATATCCAACTACAAAAATGGGACTCAATTACAAACCGGTCAGATCTTGAAAGATTTGCTGACCTCTTTATGGAACCAGAGTCTGGAGAAAGCGCGCAAAAACTTGAACTCCCGAAAGAATTCATAAGTCTTTGCCACGATAAAATCCCGGCCACAGGCATGTACGCTTTACGATACTTGAGTAGTCGAGGGATAAGCAAGGAAGACATCGTTCGCTGGAAGATCGGATACTGCTTTAGCGGAGAATACAGAAATAGAATCATTTTTCCATCTTTCGATAATGATGGGGATGTGAATTATTTTGTCGGTCGTTCGTATAATGGGGACTCATATAAATACAAGAACCCAAAAGCGTCCAAGAATATTGTCTTCAACCATTTGTATGTAGATTGGAACAAAGACCTAACTATAGTAGAAGGAATTTTTGATGCACTGGTCGCGGGAAATGCTGTTCCCATTTTGGGCTCAACGCTACGCACAGACTCCGACCTCATTAGAGAGATCGTCAGAAATGACACGCCAGTCTATATTGCACTTGACCCCGACGCAGCAGATAAAGAACGTCGGATTATTAAGACGCTGCTTAAATATGATATCGAGCTTTATAAAGTAGATGTGTCAGGTTACGAAGACGTTGGCTCGATGCCAAAACAAATTTTTAAAGAAAGAAAAAAGAATGCCGAGTTTATAGATAGCGACGACTATTTATTGTTAGATTTACTATCGGCAGTATAGGAGACCATTATGAAAATCACAAAAGAACAACTTAGAAAAATTATTATGGAAGAGGTTGCCAATGAAGGTGTTGTCGATCTGGGTGATGGTGAAGAAATCATTACTGGGCCTGATGGAGACGCGTCTGTAGAAGGGCGAGGTATTGCAAGATTAGAAGATGTTATTGAATACCTGTTGCAACAAGATCGTAATGATCTCGCCGAGCCCCTCCGCCAGATTCAACAACTTCTTATGTAGATATTAAAAAACACTTGACAGCCTCTACTAAACAGGATATACTAGTATAGTAGAGGCACAATTGTATCTGGAGGAACCCTTGAAATTTGCACACATTAGCGACACCCACATTAAGAACCTGAAGTATCATTACGAATATCGAATCGTATTCGAGCAATTATATGAAACTTTGCGAGAACAAGAAGTAGACTATATTGTCCACTGTGGAGACATCGCACACACAAAGACACAAATCTCACCCGAGTTTGTTGAAATGTGCTCTGACTTTTTCCGTAGTTTAGCGGAGATTGCACCAACATATATTATCTTGGGCAACCATGACGGCAACCTAAAGAATAGCAGCAGGCAAGATGCGCTTACGCCAATTGTAGACGCACTAAACTTGCAAAACCTGCACTTGCTTAAAGAGTCCGGTGAAACACACCTGAACGACGACTTCTGCCTGAATGTGCTATCAGTCTTTGATAGAGATAGTTGGGTAAAGCCGAGTAATACAGACAAAATTAATATTGCATTATACCACGGTTCAATTAGTCGCTGTCAGACAGACACCAACTGGACAATGAGCTTTGGAGAAGATGAGATTACCATCTTTGACGATTTTGACTTTGCAATGCTCGGCGATATTCATCGTCGCCAATTCTTAGATAAGGATGGTCGCATTTGGTATGCTGGCTCAACAGTTCAACAGAATCATGGTGAAACTAACGATAAGGGTATCCTTATTTGGGAAATTGAGTCTAAGGACGAGTGGAACATTGAACCAGTTGTCCTTCAGAACCCCAAGCCTTTCTTTACGATCCCGCTTACATTGCGCGGCCGGATGCCAAAGAACGTAGACGTACCGTTAAACGCTCGACTTCGACTGGTTAGCACAAACAACCTGCCTCTTAATGTTATGAGGCGCGCCCTGGATATTGCCAAACACAGGTTCAAGCCTGAGTCAATATCGTTTCTTAACCGCGCTAGTGGAGAACGCGGAAATGTTGAAGATATAACTGACGGATTGAAGACCGAAAACTTACGCGACCCAAAGATCCAAGAAGAACTCATTTCAGAGTATCTTAAGGACCATCAGGTTCCCTCTGACACTCTAGAAAAAGTCTATGAACTAAATCGTACTTATAACAAAATTATTGAGGAGAAAGAGGAAGTAACGCGCAATGTTAATTGGAAGCTAACTAAATTTGAATTTGATAATCTTTTTAACTACGGCGAAGACAATGTAGTCAACTTTGGAAATCTTGGAGGTATCGTTGGTATTTTCGGAAAGAACTTTAGTGGCAAAAGCTCTATTATTGATGCGGCGCTTTATACCTTGTTCAACACAACCTCGAAGAACGAGAGAAAGAATCTAAACGTTATTAACCAAAACCAAGAAACTGGTAATGGCAAACTAACAATTGATTGTAACAATAAAACGTATACGATTGAGAGAACGTCCAAAAAATACACCAAACGTTTAAAGGGTGAAGAAACCCTTGAAGCAAAGACTGACCTTAACTTTGAGGTATATGATCCAGTTACAGATGAGGTGACGTCTTTGAATGGGACAACCCGTAACCAGACAGACGCAAATATCCGTAAGCATTTTGGGACGATTGACGACTTTATGGTCTCATCGCTGGCATCTCAGCATGGCGCCCTAGCCTTTATTGACGAAGGTTCCACACGCCGAAAGGAGATCATTGCAAAGTTCTTAGATCTAGAGATCTTTGAAAAGAAGTTTAGGATGGCCAAAGAGAACTCCGTAGAGGCTAAGGTACTAATAAAGAAACATGAAAATAGAAACTACGACGAAGAGATTGAAGAAACAAGAGAGAGCCTGCAACAGCAGATTGAAAAATCAGAAATCAATAAGTCTGTCTGCGCAAAGCTGAGGACAAAGATTGATGCCACTAAAACTGCCCTATCAGTAGTAGATGAGCAAATCTCAGCAATACCTGCCGATCTTATTGATATTAGAAACGTGAGAGAACAGCAGAAGAGTAAATCTCGCTTGCTGGTCTCACTAGCTACTACTATCTCTGAACAGAACGGATTAATTAGACTCAAAGAAATCAAGCACGAAACCCTTGATGGCGCCATTGAATCGGTTGATATAGAAGATCTGCTACAGAATCGAACAAAGATAGAGAAATTATCTACAAAGATTGCTACTTTAAACCGCAATATTAAAGCGGCCGATAAGAAGATAAAGATGCTAGAGACTCATGAATATGATCCTAACTGTGGGTTTTGTTGCGAGAACACGTTTGTTAAAGACGCACACAAGGCAGTAAAATACCGCGAAGATAATGTTACCACACTTGAGAGCAGAGAAATGGAGCTAAATAGCTTAAACCCAACGCAGATCAAGAATAGCATAATCAGATACGAATCAGTAGTATCAGAGCTATCTGTGATAGACAAAGAGCTTTCGGATCTTAAATTGACCAGAGAGCAAAATAGAAACTCGCAAGCCAAGATAGAGCTTGACCTGAAAGACATCACTGATATGATCAAAGAATATGACGAGAATAAAGATGCCATTGAAAATCTTGAAGAGCTTATGACGACTCGCACCAACTTTAGCAATCAAATAGTCGCTATGACTACTGAACTTGAAGCATGCGAGTCAGACACGCTAGAGGTCGTCAAGATGGTCGGTTCTTATGAGCAAAAGGTTGAAACACTGCAAGAACAAAAGAAGGAGTATACTGGACTACAGAATTCCTATGCTGCATACGATTTATTTATGCAGGCGATGCACCCCAATGGAATTGCGTACGATGTCATTAAGAAGAAGATTCCAGTAATTAACCAAGAGATCGCAAAGGTTCTTGCCAATATCGTAGATTTTGAGATCTTTTTTGAAAGTGCTGGCAACAAGTTTGATATCTTTATTAAGCACCCTCTCTATGACGAACGCCCAATTGAAATGGCTTCAGGTGCTGAAAAAACGATGGCAGCAATGGCCATCCGATTATCCTTATTATCAGTATCTTCGCTTCCAAAGGGCGACCTGTTCATCCTCGATGAGCCGGGTACTGCACTTGATGAAGAAAATATGGAAGGTTTTATTCGGATCTTGGAACTAATTAAAGTGTATTTCAAGAACGTTTTGCTGATCTCGCACCTTGATTCACTCAAAGATTGTGTTGACATGCAAATCGTAATTGAAAAGAAAGACGGATACGCAAGAGTAAATCAATAGGAGATTACAAAGTGAAAATTACCAAGTCGCAACTTAAGCAGATTGTTAAAGAAGAGCTAGAGTCAGCCCTTCAAAGCCAGCCCCGCAAGATTCCTCGACTGTTGCGACCAGTAGCTGAATATTTTCAAAATAGTGTCGAGGGTATCCAATCAGTGGTAACTGATCTTGAACTTGAAGAATCTATTTCTTCTTTGAAGGATCTCCAAGCACTCCTGCCAAATGGTGCGGATCCGATTGATTATCATATTTTGTTTACGGATGCTATGAATGTCTCGCTCGACAAAAGAGATGAGCACAGAAGCGCTCGTATAAAGTTGAGAAAAAAGCTCCTCGACGCGCTTGTTAAAATGAATAACGAATTTATCAGAGCCATGCAACAAAATCACATTAGTAAAGAAGAGTGGCAACAAATCGCAGTGCCCAACGGAAAGGGGCTTGTAAGCCAGTTTCTCGTAACCATGATGAATAAGGCTATCCAGCATCCAGACCCTGCACATTTTCGTGATATTGTTATCAAAGAAGAGCTTGAGAAAGCTTTAAAGGAATAAACAATGTCAGACGAAAACGACGATAAAAACGAATTTGATTTTCTGCCTCCCGCAGAACCACCTCCCGCGTTCGCGCAGGAGAAAGACAGTTACCACGAACAGGTAGATGCAGAAGATTTCGGTATGGTTGAGGACTTCGGATTACAGATGGAATACTCTGATGAAGATTTACTCCCCGAGAATACAGCACCCTCATCTATCAATGTTGGTTTTGTTGGTGTCGGCGGTGGAGGCAATAAAATGGCGAATGCGTTTATTGAGCTTGGATTCAATAAAACGCTACTCGTGAATTCAACAGGTAAAGACATTCCAAAGAATGTAGAAGAGGATCATGTTGTCCTCATCCCTGATTCAGACGGGATTGGAAAAAACGTAGAATATGGAAAAGAGGTTTTAAGTCAAAATGGTGCGATTGTTGAAGATGCCCTGCGTATCAAACTCGGTAAAGTTGATTGGTTATTCGTCCTTGCTGGCGGTGGTGGCGGTACCGGTAGTAGTGTTACCGCTTTGCACCCTGTCTTTGAGCGTTACATGCGCTCTGTGCAGTCGAGCGGTAAAGTCGTTTACATAGTATCATGGCCGACAGCACAAGAGAATCTTAATCCCACCATCGCTCGTAACGCGCTAACATTGGCTAACGATGTTTCTAAGCACGCGCACATCGTTCTCGACAATGAACGAGCGACACGATTACTTCGCGGCAGAATCGGCATGCTCGGCATGTACCCTGTCGCCAACACACAATTTGCTAAATCATTTGCCCAGGTGTTAAAACTCTCCACCGAGGATTCACCGATCCAATCTTTCGATAGTAAAGATCTAGAAACATGTCTGGGCAATAATGGTAGAGCCTTTCTTGGCTCAACCATGATTAAGGATCCAAATACTGGAAAGCTTGGATCGGTGATTCTCCATAACTGTATGAACAGGTCGGCATGCCCTCCACCGAAAGGTAAGGCTGCTGCAGGTTCATTGGTTTTGGTAGTCTCGGAAGAGATGGTGGCTGATCCTAAAGTCAGCAAGAATATTGAGTCGGCAATCGCTTATGTCGGCGGTAGATGCGAGACACTTTTCTCTGGCGTTTATGTCAGAAAGAATGTGCCCGGATTGATTGCGATACTAAGTATGAATGGATTAGCGACATAGGAGATTATGATGAATTGGTTAAAAAGATTATGGAATTGGTTTATAACACCAAATGAAGACACATATTGTACTGAGCCACATGAAGTTACACCAGTTGAGGTTGAGGAAGAAACTCGCACCAGCGGATCAATTTTCGGGACAATATGTCGCGCGGCAGGTGTTAAACAGCGAGACTTAGATAGTTCGAATGCAATCTCACTATTTGAAGAATGGTATGATGGACCAGCCAACGAAGAAAGTATTAAACAAAGTTTGCAAGATTTCAAAGCGTTACACCCAGGAGTGAATGCAAAGTTAGCCGGCAGAATCTAGAAATGAAAATGACTAAGTCCCAGCTTCAGCAGATTATCAAGGAAGAAATTGAGAACTTAGATCCGAACCTTCTCGCAGAAGCGATGAAGCCTCAACTGAATTTCAGTAAGATCACGAGAGAGATACAGGCAAAAGTTAAGGAACTGATGGAGGCGTATATGGAAACTCTAATGTTTAGAGGTGATGTTACTTATGGAACGATTGACTACTCAATTAATAAAGCAATAAGTGATTTATTTTTTGAAATACCAAAGCGCCGCCGAAAGGTTCACGGTGAACGTAATCCTGAAGCCCCATGGGCGAATTACAAAAAGCCGCAACGATCAAAAGGAAGGCGAAGCCGTTTATCCGGGCCTCTTGGGCACACCCCACCACCCGAAACACCGTAAGGATTAAAGAATGATGTCGTATACAAAAGCAAAATTAGACAGATTAGTCGAGAAGATGATATCTCGAAAGTTCCTTGTGTGGCTTACTGCCACGGGACTATTAGCGTTCTCTGACTTGGCATCCAGCGATTGGGTGATGATCTCCGCTATCTATATTGGTGGTCAGACCGTAATCGATGGTATCGCTAAACTTAAAGGTGTTGAATGACTTGGGCAAAGGTACTACAATTTGGTCTTAAAAATTGGCGTGAGATAATTGTTGTCGCGTGTCTGTCGCTGGTAGCAATAAAAACACAATTGGATTATCGCGCCCTGAATAAAGCATATGAAATCTCACGACAAGAGATGGAACTACAGATCGACTCTCTTAGAGAGATCCACGCTGAAGAGATCAGGCAGAGAGAAGAAGCGATTGAATCATACCGCTCTGCCATGGAAGAGATCGAACAAAATTACTTAGCTTCTGTGGCCGAGCTAGAAGAACAAAGAGAGAAGAACAGAGCAGAGCGCATTAGGCAATTTTCACAAGATAGGGAGGCACTGAGCGATGAGATTATTAACGCTTATGGTTTTGAGCTTGTGGAGTAATTCAGCGCTGTCCGAAGAAACGCCACGGTTTACCTTTTTAGGACTTAACGAGTGCGCCCCCTTTGAGGGAGTACTATTTGATCCAGCAGCAACCGGAACGATTTTATCTGATCGCTCATTCATGAGCACCGAATGCGAATTTAAAATAAAATATGCTCTTGATACACAAATGGCAGAACATACGTTAGAATTAGAAAACCTTCAAATTCGCCACGTTGCGCTAATAAGCGAGTATGATATGAGAATACAGTCAGTACAAAGAGAAAGAGACGCACTATCAGAAGCGCTCAAAAAACAGAGCAAACGAAGCCCGGTCTTGTGGGTAGCCATCGGAGTCGCCAGTGGCATGGCTTTGTCTTATGGTGCGTATCGAGTGTTTAATGAGTAAAGATAGTTTTGATAAGATTGCAGCTTTTGAGAAAGCTATAAAAGAAAAGTTCGGCGCCGAAGCAATTGCAAATCCAAAGGCTGGCTGGAACGAAGAAAAAGAAAAAGAATACTTAAACCAAATGAAAGAGTTCTATGAATCACTGCATAAGAACGCGTTTGGTCAAGAAAAAGTGGAAGTTAATGGTATAAAGATATCAAAAAAACTACTTAATAGAGAATCTCTAAATAATTGTCCTGTCTGCGGGTCTTTCCCAAAGAAAACACTGGATGATGTCTGCCTCGTCAAATTTGAATGTTGCAACTCTTGTTACATAAAATATGTCGAGGATAGAGAAGAGAGATGGTTAAAAGGATGGCGTCCAAATGAAAATCACAAAATCACAACTTAAAGAAATTATCAAAGAGGCTCTTGATGAGCAGCAGCTTGGTGAACCAGCCCCGCCAGAGGCACCGGAATTAGACGCCAGAGAAAAGAAAGTTAATACTGCCGCAACTTCTGGAGCAATGATGGGAGCAGAACAGTACGCAGGCATACTTAAACAAGTTTTACTTTCTACAAAAGTAGCACCCCAGGCTAGAAAGCAAGCGCTTGAAGCTATCTTCGGACCCAAGGGCGCTGCTATCAATAGTATAGTTTTACAAATGCTTAAAGGAGCACAAGAATAATGGCAACAGTTTATGAAATAGTACAAGGGCTCTCGCAAGCCGCAGCCAATGCATACGATGGAGCATTGGACGAAAATGGCGAGCCATTGTTGGCTGGACTCAAGAGAGAAGAGGGTAACCCTATCCTCGATAAAAGAGTCATGGATGGATTTAATGTTAGCTTTTATGGCAACATGATGTGTATTAAATATATGTCGGAAGTGCAGCTTAAAGAAGTCTATGCGTCTGGGTTCGAATCAGACATTGAAAGTCAGTTGGCAGAGATCTCAAAGTTCCTCCAGAAAGAATATAAAAAGATAACCGGCAAGTCGGTATCTCTGACCACCGAAGGTGAAGTTGATGTCCGCGTTGAGAATTCCTCTCGCGTCCGTTCTTGGGTCACAGCTAAGATGCATTATAAGGTTGGCGGACTTAATGAAGATATGGAAGTAGCCGCAGACGCCGATACTAAGCCTGAGTCTAAATGGGAAACCTTTGTTAATCAAGGCGGATGGAACGGAAGCGGCGGCACACGCCCCGATAATGACACGAGACCAAAACCAAAAAATGATTAATGGCGTTTCAGTTAGACAAAAAACAACAAGTAAAAGAAATACTTAAGTGTGGTAAAGATCCCGCTTACTTTCTTAAAAATTATGCCCGTATATCTCACCCGATGCACGGGTTAATCCTTTTTAATACATATGATTTCCAAGACAACCTTCTACAAGATTTTAATGATTATCGTTTTAATGTTATTCTAAAAGCGCGCCAGCTTGGTATCTCAACAATTACTGCTGGTTATATCACTTGGATGATGCTATTTCATCGTGATAAAGCGATTCTAGTTATGGCCACTAAGTTCGCCACAGCAGGAAACTTGGTTAAAAAAGTAAAAAATATCATGCGCAACCTCCCGGAGTGGATAAAGATTGCACAAATATCAGTAGATAATAGAACTTCGTTCGAGCTATCAAATGGCTCGTCAATTAAAGCTGCATCTACCTCTGGTGATGCAGGTCGTTCTGAGGCGCTATCCCTCCTAGTTCTTGATGAGGCAGCACACATTGAAGGGTTAGAAGAACTGTGGACTGGTTTGTATCCAACACTGTCGACAGGTGGGCGTTGTATCGCACTCTCCACCCCGAACGGTGTCGGTAATTGGTTTCACAAAACTTGCACAGATGCCGACGCTAGCGCAAACAACTTTAATTTAACCACCCTTATGTGGGACGTTCATCCAGACAGAGACGCAAATTGGTTTAAGAAAGAAACCAAAAACATGTCTAGGCGACAAATCGCACAGGAGCTTGAGTGTAACTTCAATACTTCTGGAGAAACAGTTATAGATCCAGGCTGTATGGAATGGCTATTATCAAACGTCAGAGAGCCTAAGCATCGAACGGGCTTTGATAGAAATTTCTGGATATGGGAAGAATTTGACCCAAGCTGCAATTATCTTGCAGTTGCCGATGTCTCTCGCGGAGATGGAGCAGACTATTCAACGTTGCACATGGTTAAGTTAGAGACGCTCGAAATCGTGGGCGAATATCAAGGGAAGCCAACGCCCGATATGTATGCAAACTTCTTGAATCAAGTAGGGAGAGAATTTGGAAATGCCATGCTTGTGGTAGAGAACAACAACATCGGTTACACGGTCCTCGACAAACTTGTCGAATACCAATACCCAAATCTGTACTACTCGGTTAAATCTACACACGAGTATATAGAACAACACCAAGCAGAGTACAAGAATTCTGCTATCGCTGGCTTCACAACCTCAATGAAAACGCGCCCGCTCATCGTAGCGAAATTAGAGGAGTTTATTAGAAACAAACTAATTACGATATATTCTTCTCGCACAATTAACGAGATGAAAACTTTTATCTGGAGGAACGGAAAGCCGCAAGCGATGAAAGGGTATCATGATGATCTCATCATGGCGCTGGCAATTGCATGTTGGGTTAGAGACACTGCACTGCAAACAAGTGCAAGAGATTTAAACTATCAAAAGGCATTCTTAAATTCTATCATAACTACAAAGACGAGCATGAATACTCAAATAAATGGGCAACAAGGCTACAAAAAAGACAGCATATTTGATAAAATGAAAGAGTATGAAAAAATATATGATCAATATAAATGGATCATTAAGTGAGAAATTAAATGGCAGACAACAAAAGAAATAGACCACGCGGCAAAAACCCAGCAAATGAACAGTCACAACTGTTCAAGAGATTAACTAGATTATTCTCTGGGCCTATTGTCAGCTACAGATCGCAAACCGGTCGTCGTATTAGAAGGCAGCACCTTGATAAATTTTCATCTAGGTTTAAGTCTGCGTCTGGGCAACAGTTTAAAAAGTCGCAATACAACCCGCTCGACACCATTGCGGCAAACGCTATTGGCAATCAACGCCGTTCCGAGCGCTACATCGACTTCGACCAAATGGAATACATGCCAGAGATTGCTTCGACAATGGATATATATGCGGACGAAATGACCACTCATTCTATTCTTCGCCCAATGCTCAACATCAAATGCCCAAATGAAGAAATTAGAGCAGTCCTTAATATACTATTTTCTAATATTTTAAATGTTGAATATAATCTATTTGGTTGGTCTCGAACAATGTGTAAGTACGGAGACTTTTTTCTGTACCTTGACATTGACGATAAGTACGGAGTAACCTCGTGTATCGCATTGCCATCAAACGAGATTGAAAGATTAGAAGGTATGGATGCCACAAACCCTAACTACGTTCAATACCAGTGGAACTCTGCCGGTATGACATTTGAAAACTGGCAGATCTCACATTTTCGTATTCTGGGTAATGACAAATACGCACCATATGGAACATCTATCCTTGAGCCAGCCCGCCGTATTTGGCGCCAGCTAGTCTTAATGGAAGACGCTATGATGGCTTACCGAGTTGTCCGCTCATCAGAACGACGTGTATTCAAGATTGACGTCGGAGCAGTGCCCCCGAACGAAGTTGAGCAGTTCATGGAGAAAATCGTGACTCAACTGAAGAGACACTCGGTGGTAGACGCTTCCACTGGTCGAGTTGATTTACGTTATAACCCAATGAGCATCGAGGAAGATTACTTCATTCCAGTGCGTCCCGGCTCCGCAACTGAGATTACTAACCTTGCTGGTGGCACCAACACGACTGCGATTGATGATATCAAGTATCTTCGTGACAAGTTGTTTTCTGCGCTTAAGATTCCCCAAGCATATCTTGCTATGGGTGAGGGTGCGGCAGAAGACAAGACAACACTGGCCCAAAAAGATATTCGGTTTGCAAGAACAATTCAAAGACTCCAAAGAGTCATTATTGCTGAACTGACCAAGATCGGAATAATCCATCTTTATACACTCGGATTCAGAGGAGACGATCTTCTGGCGTTTGATTTATCGTTGAACAACCCCTCAAAGATTGCTGAACTCCAAGAATTAGAACACTGGAAACAAAAGTTTGATATTGCCGGCTCAGCAACAGAAGGGTTCTTCTCCAGACGTTGGGTCTCTGAGCATATCTTTGGTATGTCACACGAAGACTTTGTTAGAAATCAAAGAGAAATGTACTTTGACCGCAAGCAAGATGCTTCATTACAAGCTGTCGCAGAAGCAGCCGCTGCCGGTGAAGCCGGTGGTGGACTTGGCGGAGGCCTCGGGGGTGACCTTGGTGGCGACCTCGGTGGAGATCTAGGCGGCGACCTCGGCGGTGAAGGCGGTGACCTCGGCGGTGATCTCGGCGGAGGACCAGAAGAGATGCCCGCCGGCGATGCCGGCGGTGGCGATGATTCTCCACTCTTAGCTGTGCCTCCCGGATCACGAGGCGCCAAAAGATTAAGTGTGTATGATAAGGGCACTTACGCCAGAAAAGATGGAAAGAACGACAAGAGAAAAGCCGGCGCCCGAACCCGCTCGATAGGCGGAAAATACAACAAAGAAAAGAGCAGTAGCACGATAAGAAACGTAGTTCCTGGCCTAAGCGATTTAAATACTTTGGCTAATCCATCTATAGGAAGTGGTATTTATGAACAAGATGAGTCTATTTATAACTTGAGGGAGCAAAATGAAGAAGAAAAACTATTCACTCTCAACAGTTCAGTTAAAGTTTTGTTAGAAGGTCTTGAAAACAATAATAAGGATATAGTGGAGCAAAAAGATGAAAATTAAACACAACAAAAAAAGGAATACTGCTTTTGTATACGAAGCCCTTGTCAGGGAGATCACCGTTGCAGTCATTAAGAATGATAGCGAGACAAAAGAAAAAGCCGTTGCAATAATTAAGAAACACTTTAAACCCAATTCTGCCTTAAAGAGACACCTAGAGTGCTATCGTTCGCTATACGAGAGCCACAACATGGATGCCAAGACTTCTGAAAAGATAATTCGCGAAGCAAAGCTCTCTAGCAGGCTTCTCGACACACAAGGCTTATTTGTTGGACACAGTGATTTAATTGATGACGTGAATAAAGAGCTTTCACCAAGCGTGTTTAACAATTTTGTGCCAAATTATAAGACGTTGGCATCCATATACCAGATATTCTCTCCAGAGACAACACCCAAGAGCGCAGTTATCTTAGAAAACCAACTCATTAGCACTATGACTGCTGCTGCCAAAGGAGGAGAAGAACTGGAGCCTATCGACAATTTGGCTTTAACGTCATTTGTTACAAAGTTTAACGAAAAATACGAGAGTACGTTATCCGAACAACAGAAGAACTTGTTAAATCTCTATATTTCTTCTTTTGCTGACAATTCACTGACCCTCAAGAGTTTTTTAAATGAAGAGATAGGCAGACTTAAAGCTTCTGTGGGACAGAGCTTAGAGATGGCCGAATTTAAAGAAGACGAAGAAATGAGAGAAAAGGCTAAAAGAGTAATAGAGATACTCGAAGGCTTTGGTGCCTCACAAATAGATGATAAGCTATTAATCACAGTTCTTAAAACACAAGAGCTAGTTAAGGAGTTAGTTATAAATGTCGATAACGATTAGCATTGGAAAGGAAAGTCAGAAAGAGACCATTCGTCTTGAGATGGATATCCGTAAATCAGTTAACGGAGATCTGATGATCTTTGACCATGGAGATATCGATATTGTTGTATCCACAAGTGGAAATAAAGTGACTGCATTCCCTAAAGAATCTTTAAACGATTTGGTTTACGGCGCCCAAAACAGACTGTTCGCATTTCTCCAAAAGAAAGGAATCGTAGTTTCCGAGTCAATCCAAGCCGGCTCATTTTGCGGCGCCATGGAAGCCACCTTGCAGACTCCCTTCAAGGAAAGCATCAATGCTGCTAAATTGGCGCTCGTCAACTTGAGTTCCTTTATTGAGGAAGAGCGCCCGTACTTTGAATCTCTGGAAGCAATTGTTGCGATGGATGATGAGATGCTCATATACCCAGATAAGGAAACGTCAACTGAGCTTGGCGAAGTACCACAGTCAACAGAACAAGGTTCGATTCGAAAAGGTACAATCAGAGACACGTATTCACTTACTTATTCCTACACGATATAAGGAAGATTTGTATGTCCAATATGAAGCTGATAATGGAAAAATGGCAACGCTATATAATTAAAGAAGAACAAAGTAACTGGGTCACTTGGCAGATGCTTGCAGATACTATTGAACTTATTCAAGCCGAGAAACAAGGCGTTGAAACCCAAGAGCGCCAGCAGAAATTATTAAAGTTGGGCGGAAGGAGCTTGTTAAAGCTCGCCGCGAGTTTAACTGGTCCCATAGGTGCATTGGTTGATATTGGTATGGAGAGCAAAGATGTAATTGGTGACATGGTCAAAGCATACTCAAGGGCTGACGATTCAAAGACTAAACAAAACCCATTTTTAGATTTGTTTAACTTAGATGACGGCTTTGAGGATCTTATTGATGACGAGTTAGAAGACCAATTTGTACAAAAAATGCTGAAAGATATACCGGCCCACGTTGAAACCAATCCAAATCAGGTCATCCCTGATTTCGATCAGGTTATACAAGCATGGTTGCCTACGCTTGATTTGAGCGGAACAAAAAATAATAATGTAGCAAAAATAGGAAAATAGATGGAATTACTCACATTTATACTTTGTGCTTACGGCATGACACAAATTATAGTATACAGCGATATGCCACTACTAAGAAGTTTACGCCCGTCTAAAGAGGCGATAAGAGGATACGGCAAAGTTTTTCACTGCCCAATGTGCATGGGGTTTCATGTAGGTTGGTTTTTAATGTTACTTTCTCCGTTCACAGAACTATTTAATTTTGACGTTTCTGTAGCTAATTATTTCCTTTTAGGATCGTTATCTTCCGGAACGTCATATATCTTTAACATGGTTTTCGGCGATGACGGAATTCAGTTAAAGAAGAACTACAGTGTTCAAGACATATTTGGAGAAGAAGAATGAATAACGATATATGGACAAACAAGTGGATGTTACAACCAGTTAGACGCTGCTGCAAAGGATCGTGACGATGGGTCAAAAACTACTTAGAGAATATTATGAATTATGTGAAGGCGGCGTCTGCCAAGACCTTCTCACCGAAGCCGAAAAGAAATTTGTTGCCGAAGGCGGCATGATTTTATCGGGAATTATGCAGAAAGCCAACACTGCGAATGGAAACAACCGGGTATATCCGATGGAAGTTTTACAAAGAGAGTGCAAAAATTATTCCAAGCTTGTTAAAGAACGCCGCGCTTTAGGCGAATTAGATCATCCGGAAGATTCGGTCATTAACTTACGCAATGCTTCCCACATGGTGACAGACATTTGGATGGAAGGCATCGACGTTAAAGGAAAGATTAAAGTACTTAACACCCCCTCTGGACAAGTACTACAAGAGTTGGTAAGAGCCGGAGTAAACGTCGGCATCTCATCGCGAGGCATGGGCTCCGTATCTGAAAGCAAAGGGCAGACAATTGTCGAAGATGACTTCCAGTTGATTTGTTTCGATATGGTTTCGGAACCATCAACCCCCGGCGCTTTCATGATGAAAGAAGCAAAAGATTATCAAAACAAAGTATTCACCAAGGCTGATAGAATTAATAGATTGTTAAACGAGGTATTGGAAGATGAGTAAAAAGACACACAGCAGCTTCCCAGAGCAGCAAATTTTACAGGAAGGCTGGAGAGATTTCCTCAAGGGAGGCACCAAAGGCGCCTGGGCTCGCGGTGACGGAAAGCAAGATGACCAAACTATCCTCGACCCAGTTCCCCCCGATCCAACACCTACCCCTCCTAAGCCAGCACCTAAATCCGCAGATACTGGAATCCCAATTTCAGGCACCGAGTATCAAGTAATGGAATTTGTCGCCGGCGCAAAAATTTTAGAGATTATTAAAGACGCGATAAGTAAAACCTTGGGCAAAGGTAAGTGGAGAGAAGACCCACAACAGAAGTCGATGGCATCCAATTTCATGCGCGTGTTCATACCTTCCTTTATGAAAGCAGCAAAAAATCCAAATATTGATATTGCAGAAAATACACAAATCGCTGAATTTATGTTGGAATATTTAACTGAGGCCGGTCAAGCCGATACTGTACGTGAGCCTCTTAGTACCGGCACAGTTAGTTCTAAAAAGGGTAAGCAGAGAGCAAAGATGGGAATGCAAGGATACCTTAAACCATTAGGTGCCGGCAAACCTCCTGTGTTGGCAAACCAGATTTCAAGAGCGTTAGAGGCTGCCTTAACAAAGAACGCGGACCAGTTCACCATCGATGCAGCCGTACAGCAAGTAGCCGCTGGTATAAAAGACGAGAAAAGAAAAAATCAGTATATAAAACAACAAAAAGCTATATTTGCTAAGAACCCAGAAGAAAGAGTCCGACAGTACAAAGAGAATGTCGCCGCCCTTATTCAGAGTGTTGTTACCTTAGCATCTTCAGCCGCGGCTTCAGCATTGAGTACCGCTGCAGCAGAAGCGCCCTCCGCAGAGATTCAAAAAGCAATTCAGCTACTGAAGAAAAACGATGTTGCGGGCGCAATGGAAATATTGGGAGGCGCCAATCGCTCTCCTGACTTTCGAGAGATTTCACCCGAGGAGGAACGCTTCTTGCGTGATCGCCCATCCGCAGCACCTGCGGTGGCAGAAAACACCATTAAGATCACTTCTGAAGGGAAAGTAGAACGGATAAAAAATGAAAAAAAGTGATTTAAAACAATTGATTAAACCGCTCGTAAAGGAATGTATTCACGAAGTTTTAATTGAAGAGGGGCTACTATCAAATGTAGTTTCTGAGGTAGCGAAAGGGATGCAGGGCAACCTAATGGTTGAGTCTGCACCAATAGAGAGAGAACCAGCCAGACAGCAACCCAAGTCAGACAATAGAAAAAAACTGCAAGAGCATCGAAAGAAACTCTTAGGTGCTATCGACAAAGACGCATATAACGGTGTCGACTTGTTTGAGGGAATTGAGCCAATCGCACCACAAGGCGGAGGAACATCCCAAGGTAGTCCAGATTTAGGTAACCCTGGGGACGCTGGAGTAGATATAAGCTCACTTATGGGCGGAGCATCAAAAATATGGAAAGCAATGAAGTGAGACAATGAAAAAGAAATATAACGTTTCGGTCACCGCGCGAGAGTGCCGAGATAACCCACACATAATGATTCGCAAATTTATAAAGAAAGTCAAGAAAGACAGGCTCCTTGAAGAAGTCAAGGACAGAAGATATTATAAAAAGCCCTCTGTCGCCAAGAAAGAAAAGCGTATACGCGCTGAACGTCAGCGGCGATCCGATGAGCGAAAGAAGCAGCGTTCAAAAAATCGGCGCACTAGAAACAATAACTGACTATTTATTAAAGTAAACTTTAAGAGGAAGAAACTCAAATGGCATATATACCAACAAGTTGGGGTCGTACAAGAAGACCAAAAGCACCCAATAACGCAGACAACCGCCCAACAGGAACGAACCATGTCACCGGCGCCTCCGGCTTAGCGGGTTTAAACGCATTCCTTGAAGTGGAGGGAACCGCATCGCTCCGCACCGATCTTGGCGCCTATCAGACAGAAAACCAGAGATATGCTCATATTATGACTTCTGGTTCCGCTACTGTCACTGACGTTTGTCTTTATACCTATGCCGGCGGATACTGGCAAAGCCTCCACACTGGCTCTACTGTGCACGGCGGTGGAAAAGTACACGTCGGGGCAAACAGCCACAGAGTAGTAGAAATATATGGCGCCGATTGGATCTCTGTTGTTACCGGCAGCGGTGGTAAAGTAACGCTGGCATTCAGTACTTTCTAAGGAGTCACTCATGGCAACAGGATGGGCATATGTAGATTGTACTACGAGTGGAGGCGGTGGACAAGCCGCCGGACCAACGGGATCTGTACAATTCCTAACCGGAACCAACTCGACGAGTGGTTCTGCTAAACTATTATACCATACTGCTGCGGTCGGTGAGCACACCCTGAGCACCTTGGTTCTTTCGGGCAACATGGTCATTACTGGCACCCTTAGTGCTAGTGTGATTCATTATTCTGATGTAACACGCATTGATGCCACAGGCTCGACTTTCTTCGGTAATACGAATGATGATACCCACATGAGAACGGGTAGTCTTGTTATTACAACTGTTGGCCCGGGCACTCCGATTACGATCCTTAGCGCGAGCACAACCACTCAGGCGACACATATCCGAGGCTTGAATGTCTTATATGAATTTGTTCCAGTTAATTACGGCGCCGCTGCCTCCGTCGCAATGTACACTGCCAGTGCCCCCAGCTATATTATTGGGGTGCGCTCCACAGGTAGTGTCTCAATACAGGTACCCTCCGCAGCCACGTATAAAGAGGGTGCTATACTCTTAATTAAAGATGAGGTGGGGCACACTAACGGAACTGATATCACAATCACCGGTGCACTCGCCTCCATATTAATTGATAACGCTCGAAGTTATTCACTAACTGGCTCAAATCCCGCAATTAGTTTATATTCGAATGGGACCAACTGGTTTGTCTTCTAATTAATATAGGAGGCACTGTAGATGGCGTATAATAATTTATCTGGAACAGTAGTACTTCCGGATCGACTGGTTACTCATGATTTAACACTTCATGAGAACTCTATCTTATCCGGTAACCTGAGCACTTCCGATGGTGCCAGTATTATTAATGTACCACGTGTCTCTAACGCAACAAACAACGCCATCATAACTAATGTTGACGGCGATGCAAATCAGTTATTTTGTGAAAGTAATTTAACGTTCAATGGCAGCGCCTTAGCGGTCGTCGGTCAAGTATCAGCAAGCTTAAATATATCAGCTTCATATTTTTATGGTAATGGCTCTAAGTTAACTGGGATCAGTGCAGGTGGCGGCGGCTCACCCGCCTTTGGTCCGACGGGATCTCTACAGTTTCAAACAGGATCAGGGGGATTGAGCGGTTCCGCCGACTTGATCTTTACAGGTAGTGTTTTAAAGATAAATGGGGGACTCAAGTTAAATAGGAGGCTCATTAGTTCTACAGTAACAGCTTCTGCAAATGATTATTTCATTGGCTTAAACTCTTCTGGCGGCTCTTTTGAAGTAAGATTATTAGCAGCCTCCGCCTTAGATAGTGGTCAAGTACTTGTAGTAAAAGATGAAAATGGAAGCCTTAACTCGAATAGTGTGACGATTAGGGCTTCTGGGTCACAAACAATCGATGGACAAAATTCACTAGTTTTGGAGTCACCCAACGCTTCTGTTCAGCTTTATTGTGACGGAGCCAGCAAGTACTTTATTTTCTAGAAATTTAAGTCACCTTGTATACTAATTAAAGAGCGACACGAGACTCGTTAGTCTCGATCGTAGCGGGCAGACTTATGTTTGCTTACGCTCATATAAAAACTATAATATGGAGGGTTTTATAATATGGCTTATAAATTTCAAATAGGTGATTCTATTGTCAGTGGATCACTGACACGTGATGCGGGTAATGTCACAGTGCGTAATCACGCCGGTGTTGCACGCGGCTCAATCTCAATTGCTGGTATTGTATCCGGTTCTGGAGAAGCTACTTTCGGCTCAATCGATTCCGATGGCGAAATCGATGCTGGTTCTTACGCAATCGGCGGAACTGACGTTATTAACGGAAGTCGTCAACTTCAGAACATTGCTTCTTTAGACGCAACAACTGAGGCTTCGATCGAAGCGGCTATCGACACTCTTGCTAACCTTGCAAGTGCTGGTACTAACGGCGCCGAGCTTGAGTTCTTAGGTAGTATCGATTCTGCTCAAGGAATCAAGGTCAATAACGTATCTCTCGTTACTGCTGGGCGTGCAATTGAGAACGCATCCTCGATCTCTGGATCGGGCGCTGTTTCTGGTGCAAGCTTTGGATCTGACGGAAACATGACTCTTGGTGGAAACGCAATTGTCGCTGCACTGACTGCTTCGGCCGCTTCTAGCGTTCTTAGCTTAGGTGTTAATGGTGCTGCTCAGATTACTTCCGCTGGTGTTGGTACTCTTGCTTCACTTACAATTGGTGGACAGAGTGTTATTGATTCTAGTCGCAATGCAACCAAGTTCAACAATATTTCTGGTTCTGGTACATTCAACTTGGGCGGCACTGTTCGTCTTGATGGTGTGGCTGCAGCTTCAGTTGCTAAGGGTGCAGATAGCTTCTACTTCCTTGATGCTGATGATAAGCTGATGAAGAGCCAAGCTGTTGGTGATGTTGTTACTGCTTTGGCTGGTGCCGGACTTCTTGAAGTCAGTGATCAGTTTGCAGTTAGACTTGGTACCAATGGTGGTGTTGGTCTGGGAGCTTCAAACGCGCTCTTTGTTACTGCTTCCGCTCTTGCGGCTGCAAGCGTTGTTGTCGGTGCTGATCAAATGTTGATCTTCAATGCTGCTGGTGTTGCTAAGAGAGAAAGCTTAACAGATTACGCTACAGCACTCGCGGGTGCTGGTCTCAGCGCTTCTGGTGGTGTTCTTTCTACGCAAGCTGGATCGGTTACACCGGTTAACGATGTTACTGATACTCTTGCCGAAGGATATAACTATCTGACTGGTAACGCTGGTGCTGCTGTGAAGCTTCCAATCGATGCTAGTATTGGTGATGTTATCCACGTCAAGAACAGTGCTGCTGGTGTTTGTAGTATTGCTCGCCAAAGTAACCACACTATTGACGGTTTGAACTCTATTGTTCTTGAATCGGCTCGTGGTGCAGTTTCGATGGTTTACGCATTGACATCTTCATGGTTGCTCGTCTGATATAAGTTTTTCCAACATTGTTGGAATGCTTTGGGTACCCCCATTTGGGGGTGCCCTTTTTTTTTATACTATTTAAGTGTGAAAAACTATTTAAAGTGTTAGGAGAATCCATGGCATATAATATACTCAAGGGCGTAGTCGAAGGTTCAGTCGACCAGCATGCCGATCAAGAAATCGACGGCATCAAAATTTTTAAAAATACTATAAGTGCAAGCGTCTTTTACGACACTGACGCTCAAAGCGCATGCGCAACAATGAAAGATGTGGCGATCAACCGTATAAAGGGAGGCTCAAAAGATAGTATTCTGATTTGCGATATCGAGACGGGCGCACGTTCCCATCACGATTTCACTTACGATGGAAAAACACTCTCAGTAAAAGTTTTAAGTGCCGGCATACTCCAAGGAGATGCTGGGCAACTTCACAATATACCCTCAGATAAATTTGTGGGTCAAATATCTGCCGCAGATATTAAGTATGGACATGGATTACAAAATATCAGAGGACAACTACAGCTAAACATCGGTGATGGGTTGCGCTTCGACGGGGAAAAACTCCAAGCTTCCGTTGGTATGAAATCTGGGCTCTGTCACGTCGATGGCAAGTTAATTATTGACCCTGCTAAGACTGAACCAATAAACTCCAGAGGACAGAACCTGGCCGACAACGATATTTTAATAGTAGCAGATGTCTCGAAGGGAGCCGCCAAAGGAACCACGCTAGCAAATCTGTACCAGAATTACCTGACACACAGGATTCCACATGCGGTCGGCAACAAAAACCAAATTCAATTAAAAGGGGATTCAGAGTTTGCGTCGTCACCAAAGTTGACTTTTGATTCTGCTTCTGACCTTCTCAACGTTGAAGGAAAAGTTCGCGCCAATACTGCCCACGTAGAGGGCTCCTTGATTTGTGGCGGAGCAGTACGACACAACATAACAAAGACCGCAGAGAAGATTTATAAAGTCAAACCAAGTGACTATACAATTCTATGTGACACAGAAAAGAATAAAATAACAGTCAGTCTCCCGCCGGCATGTAATAATACGGGCCGAGTCTTAATAGTTAAGAAAGTAGACACCAACAAATATAAGATAACATCAAACATTGTTGAACTTACATGCGAAGAAGGAAGAATAGACATCAACAATAGAATGCAAATAAAAATGAATTACTCATCCAGAACTGTACAGTCTGATGGTGAAAATTGGTGGCTTATAGGTAACAAGGGCACCTGACAAATTAATATAACGGAGAATTAAAGTAATGGCATATAATACCAAGAAAGGCAAACAACAGAGTGGCGACGTCCAATTCGAAGGAGACCCTACTGATACCCAGATTGATTTTGAAAATGATTTTGTAGCTATTAAAACAAACGCACAACAAAGATTTATTGTTTCTGGATCATTTATAACGTCATCGGTACCCCTCTCATGTTCTGTTGGTATTTCTGCTGGCTCCTTTGACGGCGACAGTCTTACTGTTGGTGGTTCGACCATAGTCACCGTAGCCAAGCAGCTTCAGAACATTGCTTCTCTTGATGCCACAACTGAAGCTACAATTGAGGGAGCCATCGATACGTTGGCTAATTTAGGCAGCATGGGTGCTGTTGGCGCCGAACTTGAAGCTCTCGGCTCGCTCGATGTTGCGTCAGGGCTAAAAATCAACAATGTCAACTTCGTTGATGCTAGTAGAAATATAACTGGTTCCGGACTACTGACTAATTTGGCCGGTGTCACACTTGATGCTGGTGCCCGAATCGGTGTGGCTGGCGATACTGATTTAATGACGTTGACAGCTAACACTGTGGATATCTCCGGACGCGTTAATTTCGATACTATGTTGTCGGGTGCATGGGCATCGACTATTTCTGCTGCTCAAATTACTGCTTCTCTTGGAATCACCGGTTCTGCCCTCTATACCGATTCAACAACGATTGATACCACTCACTTATCAAGTTCCCTTAATATCTCTGGTTCTAGGTTTTATGGAGATGGTTCTAGATTAAGTGGGATCGCGAGCGGAATTGGTTTCAACGGCTCAACTGCTAATGGATTGTTAACGTACGGCAACTCCACTACCGCCGATGTTGAATCGGCTCTGACTTTTGTTGCGGGCGCGGGCAATGCCATCCTTCGCATCAACGGCAGCGTTTCTTCTTCTAATAAGCTTGAAGCAGTTGGGAATACAGTTCTTGGTGGTACTATGGCTGTTAGTGGCAACGTTAATATCGGCGGTCCAAACCTGGCAAATTCCCCTCTTTATGTTAAAGCAGCCTCCGATAATTCGGTGGTATCGATTTTCAAGTCTCCGAGTGATGACTGTATTCTTGCTGTAACTGGCTCCGGTCAAGTAGTGGTGGGTGGTGTGTACATAGGAGCGAAATTAAACGTCACCGGAGCAATCAGCGATATGCTCTTTCAAGCTAAGAGCGGCGGTGGACACCAAGGTACAACATTCTATGTTAGCGGTAGTGGTGAGTTGTGGAACTCTGGTAGTGTGACTTTAAAAACAGTCAATCCAGCCATACACCTTAGTTCTAGTCTTAACTCAGCGGTTAAAGCACAAATTGGATTAAACTCTTCCGACAATATATTGATCCAAAACGGCACAGTAAATAAGCATATTGTATTCAAAGCTAATGATAACGGTACATTGCGAGAGGGTTTCCGATTAGACGGCGCTGTACCCGAAGTTGTAGTTAATCAAACTTCAGACTCGCTCGTAGACTTTCGAGTTGAAAGCGACAATCAAACGCATATGCTCTATGTGGAAGGTGCCGCCGACAAAGTTGGTATCAATACTAATGAACCGACTCATACATTTTCGGTCAATGGTGCCACATCTATCTCTGGCAGCACTGTTCCTACGGTACTAGAGGTTACTGGTGCAAGCAACAGCAAACTAATACTTGCCCGCAGTGATATGACAGATCCGGCATTCTATGTCAGCGGTTCCGGCGATGTCTTTATCTCAGGTTCGCTGCGGACCAAGCAATTTAGTACGACTATTCACAATTTTAATAATGGCGGCACTGCTGGGATATTCATTCCGTTTCTATCCACAGTAGAAGCGACAGGACCAACATACTTGCAACAGTACGTTGCGCCTGCTGCAGGTCGATTGGTTAAAGCATTAGTACGAACCAAGACCGACCAGTCGAACAATTTTGTTACCCTCGATCTGTATGTTGGCACCAATGGTACAGAAGACTTCAGCGCCGGCGGTACGTTAATAGAAACATCTAGACAGAGAATGAACGGCGCGAACACAACACATGTATTTGCATTCAGCGGCTCAGCGCCGTTCATTGAGGGCAACATAGTTGGAGTCGAAATGTACCCAGGCGTAGGACCAAGCGATGTGAATATAACATGTGTGTGGGAATATGACTATCGCTTTATGTAAGCCGGCCTACAAAAAAGGTTTTTTACGATGTTAGTAACTATTTATTTTGAATTAATATATTTTTAGGAGAGACCCTTGATGTCCAACTTGTTAAACGAAGCAATTATCGATGCGAAAGCATTGAAAGAAGCAGCACTCAAGAATGCCGAAGCTGCGGTAATTAAGAAATACTCGGCAGAAGTAAAACAAACATTAGACACACTTCTCGAACAAGAAGATGCTGCTCCGATGGGTGCAGCCCCCGAAGGCGCCCCCGCTGATTTAGGCGCCGAGCCAGCACTGGAAGCAGATCCGATGGCAGATTTGGGTATGGAGCCCGAACTTGGTGGTGAAGAAGATCTCGGCATGGCACCAGCAGGCGATGAGCAAGCTGATATAGCCCCAGACGTTCCCTTAGCGGCAGCAGATGGAATAGGCTCAGCAGCCGCAGAAGAAGGCACTCCAGTAGAATTTAACGTAGACCTCCAGGCACTCCAAGAAGCAGTTGCTGCTCTAGAGAACGAACTGAGCGAAGACGAAGAAATTGAAATCAATGAAATAGACCTCGCAGCCCTCCTCGAAGACGATGAGGTTGAGATCACCGAAGATGATGGTCCCGATGAGGATCCTCAAGGTTCTGGCGAAATGTCTGGTGAAGACGGATCTGCCGGTGAAGGTGAAGCTGCCGCAGCACAAGTTGCTGCTACTGGCGAACAAGATGAAGAGGCGATGAAGGGCATGGAAGAAGATGTCGATTCTCTCGTCGATGCAATCATGGAAAAACTTACTGTCGATATGGGCGCCGACCTCGCTGGCTGGGCTGGTCGTTCCTCTGAAGACATCAAATATCAAATGGAAAAAGAAATGGCACATCGTCGTAGCACTGATGTCGCCGAAGAAATGAAAGATCTTAAGAAAGCTCAAGAAGAGTTGGTTTTCGAAAATAACCATCTCAATGAGAAACTTTCTAACTATGAACAAGCCGTTGGACAACTTAAGGAGAACTTGCAACAAGTGAACCTGTCCAACGCTCGTTTACTTTACACGAACCGTATTCTTAGAAATACCTCCCTGAATGAGCGACAAAAGAACAAAGTTGTCGAAGCGATTTCAAATGCTGGTTCTGTCACAGAAGCTCGTACAATTTTTGATACACTTCAAAGCACGGTGGAGTCCACGCCAAAACGCGGACCACAATCACTGGGCGAAGCAATCACCCGTCGTTCTTCTGTAATCCGTGCTTCTCGTCATGAGAGCACACCATCTGATCCAATTTCGGATCGGTTGAAAAAACTAGCAGGTATCAATTGATACAAATACAATTAATAGGAGGTATTTAAAAATGGCTGGAATTATTGATAGGTTAACCGAAGGTGTTGTTAACCGTGATATGCGCGCCGAAGGTCACGCTTTGTTAACAAAGTGGGAGCGCACAGGACTTCTCGAAGGACTGAACAACGACTCAAAGAAAAATGCTATGGCTCGACTTTTAGAGAACCAAGCAAAGGAGCTTCTCCGTGAGAGTAGCGCAATGGCAAGTGGTGATGTTGAAGGTTTTGCGGCCGTCGCATTCCCAATCGTACGCCGTGTTTTCGCAGGATTGATTGCAAACGATCTCGTTAGCGTTCAACCGATGAGCCTCCCAAGCGGACTCATCTTCTTCCTCGACTTCACATTCTCTGGCGATGTCGGTGGTAGTGGAAACACTCAAGAGCAACGAGGCGGTAATAAGCAGAACGAATCTATCTTCGGTACTAACCGAGTTGGTTCACAGATTACTGGCGGTGTTGGACTTGTTGGTGGCACATACGGCGAAGATCTTTCCGGTCCTCGTTCGGTAATGGGTTACGCGTATTCCTCAGCAACCGGTTCATCTGCTAACTGCGCCAACGGAGCGACAACTAGTCGTGTCGTCGGTGTTATCAAGCTTGACGGTGTGAAAAACATGACTGAAAACCAGAAGGCTCTGCTCGATTACGATCCTGATCTTCTTTCTCAGGCAGGTAGTAACTACGCTATTGTTTTAGATATGGCTGATGACGATACCAATGGTGTCTTCTCTCAGGCAGATTACGAGAACATGGGCGCTTTCGCTATTACTGATGTTATCCAACAGGACGACACAACCGGCTTTGCGGCTGACTTGAACGCAGGTGCTCTTACTGTTACAGCAATCAGCAACATTCGTCAGGTTCGTCGTTTGTCTAAGAGAGTCTCTTCTGATTCTCGTGGTGCTCCGTTTCAGTCTGGTTTAACCAGTCAGGCACGCGCGCTTCGCCTTGTGCTTGTTAGTGATGAGACTCAAACCGAGACCCTCACACCTTTCGCTGTTGGCGCCGCTCTACCAGCAAACACTGTCAACTTCCCGATCGACGATAACTTCAATTCCCCTACTGCTCTTGGTGCTGTTCGCGGCGCTTCCGAGTGGGCTCTTGAGGGTTCTGATGCTATCCCAGAGATCGACATCAAGGTGGACAGCATTGCTGTTACTGCACAAACCAAGAAGCTCAAGGCTAAGTGGACTCCGGAGTTAGGTCAAGACCTTAACGCCTACCACAACCTCGACGCCGAAGTTGAGTTGACCTCGATTCTTTCAGAGCAAATCGCTCTCGAAATCGATCGTGAGATTCTCGCTGACCTCGTTCGCGGTGCTACTGCTTCAACACGCTACTGGTCACGCGCCCCTGGTCTCTTTGTAGATGCCAATGGCTCTGAGCTTGGTGCATCTTCGGCTGCCCCAGACTTCACCGGTACTGTTTCTGAGTGGTACGAGACTCTCGTTGAGACAATCAACGATGTTTCTGCTGCAATCCATCGCAAGACTCTGCGTGGTGGTGCTAACTTCGTCGTCTGCGGACCAGAAGTTGCCAACATCCTTGAGTTCACCGCTGGATTCCGTGCTTCCGTCACACATGACGATGAGAACGGTTCTATCGGAGCAGTTAGTGTTGGTTCATTGAGCAAGAAGTTCGACGTTATCGTTGATCCTTACTTCCTCCGTAACGTAGTGCTCGTTGGTCGTCGCGGTTCTTCTTTCCTTGAAAGCGGATACGTATATGCACCTTACGTCCCACTGCAGACTACACCAACCATCTTTGGACCAGAAGACTTCGTGCCTCGCAAGGGCGTGATGACTCGTTATGCGAAGAAGATGGTTCGTCCAGATATGTACGGTATTGTTATCGTCCGCGGACTCCTCGGTGAGCAAGGCACTAGCTAAAACTAGCTAAATAGTCTTTACACTATACATGGCCCCCCTGAGCAATCAGGGGGGCTTTTGTATTTGTGGGCAATAAACCTCAAATTTTTTCGCCGGTAAGTTTTTGAGATTTTCGTTTTTAAGGTTTTGGAGACTATTTACTGTAACTTGAAATATTCTCCTTTGGGCGAGGCCACTGCCCACAGAAAGATCCTGTTCCGAGGTGGCTGGAACAGAATCATTGGGTAGGACAAGTTATTGCAATAATAATAAAATAAAAAGGAGAAATTATTATGGGAAGAAGATTAGGAGTTAAGAGGCTTAACGCTCTTAGCAAAACAGGCGAATCAGTTACAGGCTCACTCGGAAGTGGTGCTAGTGGCTCAGTTGGATACCGAAAAATTATAAAAAGCGGTAACGAAGTTACAACTGAACTTTATGTTGATTTGGCTTCATCGAAGGGAGCACTTTATCAGGCTGGAATCACTGGTACTATCATTGGTCACAGTTCATCTGCTGCCGGCGCCCAAACTGCTGGTAATGCAAACTTAACTCAGATTAACCAAAAAGAAAACGGTATCGTTACATTGGTTGAAATGACATGTGTTGAAACGCCCACAGGTGGTGATACCGATATTAACTTGATGCATGCTGCAACTGCTCAGGCATTTTCTGGCTCAACGTCGCTGACGTCGGTAATTAACGCCGGCGCCGCTGTTATTGGCGCTGAAGATGCTGCAGCGTTCGATGACAACAGTTTAGACGCTCGATATCTTTACTTGACGTATGGTGGTTCAACCGATAGTGGTGCTGCAGCAGCGTACACTGCTGGCAAGTTCCTTATCAGACTTTACGGTCACGTTGCACCAGAAGACGTATAAGGAGATATACTAAATGTCTAGAAGAACAGCAAGAAGAAGGATGGCTTTAAAGGCTGCTGCTGAAAAACCAGCACCAGCCCCCAAGAAAGCTGTTGTAAAGCCTGCTAAGAAAGCACCTGTGAAAAAGGTTGCCAAAAAAGCAGCTAAAAAAGAAGAGTAATAGTAATCTAATACTATATTTGTAAACCCCCTCGCTTTTGCGGGGGGGTTTTGTTTATGAGATCACTATTTAGAGAGTAGGAGAATATATGCATGCCGACTAACTTATCACCAAGGTCACAAACAAGTGCCATAATCTTAACTTCAACGGGAAGTACGAGCCAAGTTACCGGCGCCCTTCCGATAGGGGCATACACAGCATCCGCCCAGTTTATTAGCGGCGCCGCTGCTCAAGTTGCTTATGTTTATAAGAAGCTCGGAGGCGATGTTGTTGATATTGAACTCACTCCGGACAATGTATACGCAGCATATGAAGAAGCTGTTTTAGAATACTCATATATAATCAATTTACATCAAGCCAAGAATGTGCTTTCCAATGTTTTGGGTGAGGCTACCGGGACGTTTGACCACAGAGGTGAACGTTTAGACGGTGCAGAGGATGCAAGTCTTAAATACCCAAGATACACTTTGGGTTATTCGCGCCGAGTCGGAGATGCGGCCGCAGCAGCCGGCGGCTTTGGTGGTACGATACCACAGTACTCAGCCTCGTTCAAACCCTCGACAGATAAGCAAGATTATGACTTACAAGATATAATCGATACAGCTTCATCATCAGGCACTGACGACAGCGGCACAGCCGTGGATTACAACGGGAAAGTTGATGGTAAGAGGGTTATCATCACAAAAGTTTTTTACAAGTCTCCACGCGCAATGTGGCGGTTCTATGGCTATTACGGAGGAGCAGGTGTCGTAGGCAATATGTCGACATATGGGCAGTTTGCGGATGATTCAACCTTTGAGATTATTCCAACGTGGCAAAACAAGATGCAAGCGGTTATGTATGAGGACTCAATCTACACAAGAACTTCCCATTATTCGTATGAAATAATCAACAACAAATTAAGATTATATCCGACACCCAGCTATTGGGGCTTAGTCGAAGCTGATCGCATATGGGTTAGATTTTATGTAGACATGGGCGCTTATGATGATAATGACGATCCAAAATCCGCCATTAGAGGTGTAAATAATGTGAATACACTTCCTTTCAATAATCTTCCGTTTAAGAACATTAACTCAATGGGTAAACAATGGATTAGAAAGTATGCTCTGGCACTCTGTAAAGAGATGCTTGGGCAAATCCGAGGTAAATTTACCACTATGCCGATTCCTGGCGAGAGTGTCACCTTAAACCACGCTGAACTTCTATCACAGGCGAAAGACGAACAGCAACAGCTAAGAGATAAGTTGGTCGAAATGATCAAAGAGATGGAATACCCAGCGCTTGCGAAACAAGATCAAGAAATCAGCGATGCAGCGTCAAACGTACTTAAAATTACTCCATTGCCAATTTTTGTGGGGTAGCTTTAGATGTCAAATGAATGGAAAAAACCGAAGGCTCCACCACCTCCGTTATTCTTAGGTGAGAAAGAGCGGAACCTAGTCAAACAAGTTAACGATGAACTTATTGAAAAGGTAATAGGCCAACAAGTTCTCTATTATCCTATTGATATGGATAGAACGGATTTCCATGATTTATATGGTGAGGCAATTGAGAAAACATTCCTTCCCCCAATCCGTGTATACGCACTCGTTGAGTATACCGATTTTTCAACGGACTATATGGACGGCGCTGGTATCGATAAAACTTGGGAGATTAATATACATTTTCATAATAGAAGGCTGGAAGAAGATCAGGATCTCTATGTAAGAGAAGGCGACTTTGTTTTATACGGCTCTTATTATTACGAAATCGTTAAACTTTCCGAGGAGAAAAAGCTCTTTGGACAAGTTGAACATGACTTTGAATTAACTGCAAGATGCCGCAGAGCAAGAAAGGGACTATTCGATGCTACCTGATAACTTTGATTTCGCTATGATACCAGAAGGTGAGGGAGAGTTCACTTTAAAAGAAGTTGGCATGCTATCGTCTACAATCGAGGATATCGATTATGCGATTGTGTCATGGTTGAAAGAAGACTTAAACTTGTCAGCCCAAACGAACGAGGGGTATGTAAACGTACCGGTTTTATGGCAAGCTCCTGAAAGGGCTTTTCAAGTCAAGAACTCTAAAGACCTCCGTGATGACGCTGGGGCCCTAAAGCTTCCCTTAATCAGTATCGAGAGAACTAATATAGTTAAAGATCCAGCTAAGAAAGGTTCGTTCCAAGCGCACCTCTATTCGGTAGAAAAGAACGGACGTCCCGGAAGAATAGTAATAGCAAAAAGGATTGTACAAGACAAGACCAGAAACTTTGCAGCAGCTTCAGGAACAAGAACCAATGCCGGCAGCACTAAGCAGAAGTATTCTCCAAGGAGAAACACTAAAGTGGTCATACAAACTGTCTCGATTCCGATTCCAATTTATGTGGATATCGAATATAAGATTAGTATTAAGACTGAGTATCAGCAACAGATCAACCAGCTAACAACACCGTTCATCACTCGTACAGGGCAGATAAACGCATTCACTATGAAGAGAAAAGGTCATGTATACGAGGGCTTTGTCCAACAAGGCTTCAGTCAAACGAATAACGCCGCATCAATGGGCGAAGATTCAAGATTATACAGCACGGAAATCACTATTAATGTCTTGGGATATTTGGTGGGAGATGGAGACAATCCCGACACTCCAATTGCGAGAATAGATGAGAATGTTGTAGAGTATCAGTTCCCAAGTGAGTCCATAGTGCCTCCTGGTAACTTTAATTTGTGGGAAGATTAGACACTTCAGGAACTGAAAAGCGTTTTTATTAAAACTAGTGTATCCTTTCGACAAGCAAAATACTATTTAAATTATGATTGAGACATCAATCCAAAGATTATTCTAAAGAGGGGCAATAATATGTCAGTTAAAAGTTTTAAGTTTGTATCTCCCGGAGTGTTTATCAACGAGATCGACAACTCGTTCATTCCTAAGTCAGCAAATGCAATAGGGCCAGTCGTCATTGGACGTGCTACCCGTGGTCTAGCGATGACTCCCGTAAAGGTTGAGTCATATTCACAGTTTGTGGAAATGTTCGGTGATACCGTTCCCGGAAACGGCGGCGGTGATATCTACAGAGACGGTAACTACCAGTCTCCGATGTACGGAACATACGCAGCAAAAGCGTTCATGAATGCGAACGTCGCACCCCTCACTTTTGTGCGCCTGCTCGGAGAACAGAACGCCAATAAGACTTCAGGAGGTGAAAATGGTTGGAAAACTGCTGTAAACGTCGGTGGAGCGTCTTTAGCCGCTGCCGGCGGCGCCGTCGGACTGTGGGTATTCCAATCAGGCTCTGCTTTAGGCAAATCTGGTGAGCTTGGCACAGGATCACTTGCCGCCGTTTGGTACGGTGAGACCGCAGGAACCCTGCTTCTCTCAGGAACACTTGCTGGGGCTATGAAGCCAAAATCTGGCATCACAAATGAACTCAACACTGCATCCTTGGGCGCGATTATTGAAACAGATAGCAATAACCTGTTTACTGTAGTTGCTACCGGATCCGGTGGTGTGTCAGAGAAGATTACATTTGGATTTGATGATACACAAGACACTTTCATTCGCAAGGTGTTCAATACTAATCCACAACTTACTACGACTGCCGGCACATTTTATCCAGCAGAATCATACAAGCACTACTGGCTTGGCGAGTCGTTTGAGCAAAACATGCGCACCAGATATTCTAAGAACTCTGTTATCGCTGGTGAGTCCGGAAGAAGCCTTGTTGGCACAGGGTCAACATTTGTTGGTCAACCAGCCTTTGGAGTTATGCTGCCAATCGCACTTGAATCCGCCACTAGCACCGGGCCCCACAACATGCAAGGTGTTGCAAGCAGACCAGAGGCTAAAGCCGGCTGGTTCGTTGGTCAGCACTTAGGCACCCCAGCTAGCTTTGTCGCAACAGATCTACAGAAACTCTTCAGGCTTAAAGGTCGAGGTCACGGTGAGTGGTTACAGAGAAATGCAAAAGTCTCCATCGAAAAGGTTCGCCAGTCTAACACAAAGTTAAACCCCTACGGAAGCTTCTCGGTTGTGTTGCGCGCCCTCAGCGATACTGATAGCAAAATTCAAGTTCTTGAACGCTTTGATGGGGTTAACCTCAACCCAGCATCTCCAGATTATATCGCCCGTCGTATCGGCGACAAGTATGCTGAGTGGGATTCAACAAATAGGATTCTTAAGACATATGGAGAATACGATAACCTGTCTAAATTCGTATATGTTGAGATGGATCAAGCAGTCGATGGCGGAGCTAGCGGTCTTGAGACACTTCTCCCCTTCGGTTACTATGGTCCTCCTAAGTTTTCTGATATTCTTTCGTGGCGTGGATTAAGCACTGGTGGCTTTATTACCGGCTCAAAAGACACCTTTGGCGGAGGATGCGGCGCCGTCGCGAAGGATATTCAGATGAACCTTACCTCGTCTGTTATTAAGCCGACTTACACAGGTAGAATGTCTGGCTCGTTTGCTTTCCCAATCAACAGATTGCGCCACTCCGCATCTGATGGTGGGCTATCCGACCAGACAAACGCGTACTTCGGATTCCAGACTACAAGGTCTCCAGATTCCACTATTCCAGACCCAAGTGTTGCAGATATGCACAGGCTCTTATATGCCGGTTTGGGTGATGACCCATCTGCAGGCGGTATTACTGGTGTAGACGGATTCTCATATATCTTTACTTTGGATGATGTGAAGCATGCTTCAGGCTCGACTAATGCATACTATTATTGTTCTGGTTCGCGCAAAGCCGGCTCAAGTGTTACAAGTGCTTCGTACACAGACCTTCTCAATAAGGACTACAACAGATTCACGGCACCATTCTGGGGCGGATTTGATGGATTCGACATTCATAATCCAGATCCACTCTACAATGCTGGTATGACCGAGGGCGCCTCAACAGAGCTTAACAATTATGTCTATAACACCTGGAAACGAGCAGTTGACACTGTCGCAGATCCGGAAGCATTAGATGTCAATATGATGCTTGCACCGGGACTCACTTTCGACGCTCTTACCGGACATATGATTAATGTATGCGAAGAGAGAGCGGATGCCATGGCGTTAGTCGACCTTAGTAATGTGTACACCCCAGCACACGAAGCGTACAACTCTAGTAAATCTGCCAGAATTGGGCCCGGCGCAGTATCAGCAGCTAACAACCTCAGAGACAGACAGATTGATTCATCTTACGGTGCAACATTCTATCCATGGGTTCAAACAAGAGATGACCAAACTGGTCGCATGCTTTGGATTCCGCCATCTGTCGCCATGGCTGGTGTTCTGGCAAGCTCACAGGCTAAGTCAGATGTTTGGTTCGCTCCTGCTGGATTCAATCGCGGTGGACTTTCCGATGGCGCTGCGGGTATCCCAGTTACTGGAATCACCGAGAGATTAACATCTAAGGATCGTGACACTCTCTATGAAGCTAGAATTAACCCAATCGCTTCGTTCCCATCTAGCGGAATCGTAGTATTCGGACAGAAGACCCTCCAAGAGAGAGCCTCGGCCCTCGACAGAATCAATGTCAGACGACTTGTTATCTACTTGAAGAAGCAGATTTCGGTCCTGTCAACTCAAGTTCTCTTCGAACAGAATGTTCAAGCGACTTGGAATCGATTCAAGACACTTATCGAGCCATTCCTCGCGAATGTTAAGGTTCAGTTTGGTATCACTGATTACAAGCTGATTCTCGATGAGAGTACAACAACCCCGGACTTAATCGATCAGAACATCATGTATGCCAAGATCATGATTAAGCCAGCACGTGCTATCGAGTACATTGCCATCGACTTCGTGGTCGCATCAACTGGTGCGTCATTCGATGACTAAAACTAAAGTTGGGGGAAAACTCCCCCACAACACTATTTAAAGTAGAATATCAACAGGAGTAATTAACTATGCCATTCTGGTCAACAAATTTCGGTGAGGATGTAACCCTTAACGATCCAAAGAGAAAATTTAGATTTACAGTAGAGTTTCAGGGTGTTGCAGCAGCCATTGGCGGCGCCGTCCTGTGGTACGCGAAGACAGTCACAAAGCCATCTTTTCAGATTGCAGCGGCTGAACACAAGTACCTGAACCATACTTTCTACTATCCCGGTTCAGTCACGTGGCAAGACGTTTCAGTTACTCTAGTTGATCCTGTTGATCCAGATATGACTGCAACTCTTTCCGATATTGTGGTATCATCAGGTTATTCTCCACCCGCTGACACTAATTCACTTACAACTATGTCTAAAGCAAAAGCTGCAGGTGCCCTTGGAACAGTCATTATTACTCAGATTGATGCCGAAGGTAAACCGCTTGAACAATGGACACTTTGGAACTCATTTATGACTGAAGTTAAGTATGGTGATTTGGAGTACGGTGGTGATGATCTCTCTGAGATGTCAGTTACCCTGAAATACGACTGGGCAAGAGTTGAGACTGCTGGAAACTCTGTTGCAATCGCTGGTTCTGGTGGTAACGAATTCTTCAGCGTTTAATAGCGACAAATAAATAATATAGAGGTGTAAATTGTCAAGAAATAAAGATCGGATGGGACTCGGTGATACGACTCCTGAGCAAGCATCGCTCCCTCCGCAAGCAATGACACAAAACCAGAGCGAAAACCCGTTCTCTTTTGTGGTACCAACGGAGTTCGTTGAACTACCGTCTAAGGGTTTGTTCTACGGACCAAACCATCCTTTACATGGGCAAGAGACAATTGAAATTAAACAATTGACTGCCAAAGAAGAGGATCTTCTAACTTCGAGGGCCCTCCTAAAGAAGGGTGTCGCATTAGAAAGAGTGATCTCCAGTATCATTATGGATAAAAAGATCAATCCCAACTCTTTGTTGGTTGGTGATAGGAACGCTATCCTGGTAGCGGCACGAGTCTCCGGATACGGAAATGAATATAGCACACAAATCACGTGTCCATCTTGTTCAGAGACACAGTCGTATTCTTTTGACTTAAATGAGACTTTCATTTATAATGGACAAGATCTAAAGGACACAGATGCAACCCGAAACGAAGACGGTACGTTCACAACGACATTGCCGAGATCCAAAGTTGAGGTACGCTTCCGACTTCTCAATGGCACCGATGAACGCGCTCTACTTCAGCAAGTCGAGAATGCAAGAAAGAAACGCAAAGACGAAAATGCAGTAACGAGACAACTTAGACAAATTGTAGTCTCTGTTAACGGTAGCGAAGAACAACCTAATATAAATTATGTTGTTGATAACATGCCCTCGATGGACGCGCGCGCCTTAAGAACAGTCTACAAAATAGCCACCCCAAATATTGACATGACTCAGAACTTTGCGTGTGCAGAGTGTGATTACGAGCAAGAAATGGAGGTGCCGCTCACCGCGGACTTTTTTTGGCCTGACCGATGAGTATATGCAAAACATATACGAGCAGTTTTTCTTTCTAAAATATTCAGGAGGTTGGTCATTCGCAGAAGCATACAATCTCCCTATCGGACTACGAGAATGGTTCGTTAAAAGATTAGTTCAGCAATTAGAAACTGAGAAAGAGGCAATGGAAAAAGCAAACAAGGGCGGCGGCTCTAAGTCTCAGACACTTTCGAGGCATAATCAACCACCTGCCCCGAACACTTTAAAGACAGGCTAACCCCTGTCTTTTTGCTTTTATAACTAATTATTTAAGCAGAGTTATAAGAGGGAACATAAATGGCATTAACCCCAGAACAGCAAGCTGAATTAAATGCTCTAACCTTAGAGCAGATTGAGTTGATGAAGGAGCGTGGTGAACTAAACCAAGCTCAATTAGATCACATTGAGAAGCTGTCTAAACAAGAGAAGGAGTCCCTGGACGCTGCGAAGGCGCGCCTTCAGGCACTGAAGGATGCCAACACAGAGGAAGAGTCATTATACACCCATCGAATTCGCAGCAACGAACAGGCACATCTTCAACTCAAAATAGCTAAAGATGAGTTAAAGGTAATGGAGGCTAAAGTTCTCGCCGGCGGAGCGCTAGAGGAAGTAGACCAAAAAAGATACGAATTGCTAAAAACGCAAATGGCGGGTATGGAAAAAGCCATGAAGGCAAACGATCGCGCGGTCGAAGGTCACGGCAATCTGTTTGAGGACAAAGTTGGTGGCGCCATCATGCGCGTTGGTCAGATGATGAGCCGCTCCTATGGCGATAGGCTATTGGCGCTTAACAATTCTTTAAGTGGTATGGTTGATAAGGGCTTTGCCGCAATGGGGAAAGCAGCCATTGACTTAGTGTTCCAGTTCGACTCTTTGACAAAAAGCTTTGAGCGACAAATGCAACTGGGACCAGCCTACACCGAATCGATAGAGAGTCAATACCAATCTTTAAATGAATATGGAGTTAGCTTAGAAGATGCAATAGAGTCCCAGACACAATTAGCCACATCGTATACAGATTTTACAATGTTGACCGTAGCACAAAGAGATTCCCTGACTGAGACCAGTGCCGTACTCAACGAACTTGGCGTTGCCCAATCAGATTTTGCGCGCGGCGTGCAGAACTCAACAAAGTTTTTTGGACAGTCCACAGCGCAAGCTGAGGTCACACAGAGGGAACTCATGACGACAGCCAGAGCCCTCGGTCGTGAGCCGGGAGTGCTAGCCGCAGAATTTGCCGCCGCTGGGGGTTCCTTAGCCAAATTCGGCGAACAAGGCGTTAAGGCATTCAAGGATCTCTCTCGGGTTGCTAAGATTACTGGTATGGAGATGGACAAAGTTCTATCCATGACAAATAAGTTTGATACTTTCGAAGGCGCCGCCGAACAAGCTGGTAAATTAAATGCCGCAATGGGCGGAAACATGGTTAACGCCATGGATATGATGATGGAAACAGATCCGGCAGCGAGATTCGAAACGTTAAGAGAATCTATACTGAATACAGTAGGCTCTTTCGACGATATGTCCTACTACCAAAAACAATTTTATGCAGAGTCATTGGGCTTATCAGATGTTGGTGATCTCGCCATGATGCTTTCAGGCAATATGGATGATTTGGCTGGTGCAACAAATCAAAGTGCGGAAGAACTTATTGCAGAAAAAGAACGCGCCAAAGACGTCCAAAGTGCTCAAGAAGAATTGGCTCTCGCCATGGCACAAGTCGTTGAGCAGGCAACTGTGTTAGCCCCTATTTTGCAATCAGTGGTCGGCTTTATTGGGAAGCTTGCCCAACACGCGAATAAGATAATCCCTATAATGGTAGCGTATAAAACAGTGCTAGCATTAGTTTCTGCCCAAAAAGCGATAATGGCTATGGTCGACGCCGGTTTGATCAGCAGCGAGAGTCTGCTCGCGAAAGCTTCAGCCAAATCCTCGTTAAAGTTATTTTTAGTTGTGGGCGCCATCGCTGCACTTGCCGCGGCACTTATGATTGCCTCTCCTTCCAAAGTAGTTTTGGCGATCTTCGGCTTAGCTGCAGGACTCTTTGCAGTCGGGAAGGTTGGAGAAAGAGTAGGAGCAGGCCTCGCAGTAGTTTCATCTAATATGATTGCTATTGGTGCAGGTACGCTTTTAGCGGGCGCTGGCTTAGCAATCATGGCAGCCGGCTTTAGCTTGCTTTCGGTGCCACAAATGTTAGGCATGGCTGCAGCCCTGTTAGCATTCGGCGCCGCAATGTATTTTGCAGCCCCGGCTATCGGTGCTTTCGCTGTCACAATGGCAGGTGTTGCACCAGCACTGGTGATGGCAGCGCCAGGGCTCTTGATCCTCGGACTGTTTATTGCCACCATCGCTGGTTCTATATTTGTGGCGGCAGCAGGGGTGGCATTGATGGGCGTTGGCATGGCTATGATGTTTGATTCTTTAGATATTCCAAAAGCGATAGCATTCGGTGCCTTGGTATTCGGGCTAGCAATCGCTGCCCCAGGATTAGTAGCCGCAGGCTTTGGCTTTGCCGGCGTTGGTGCCGGAATGCTCTTGTTTGGTCTTGCATTAAAGATGATCTCAACAAGAGATCTGGAAGCCATGGGACAATTTGCAGTTGGTATGTCTGAAATGAACGTTGGAAACATCAACGCACTGGTAACTGCATTAAGAGCAGTCGCCGACGCAATGGACGAGATCCCAACTGCGAAAGCAATAATGTTGACAGCTACCTTAGACGCTGCCGCCATCGCAGCGAGAGCTTCTAACGCAATTGTAGGTCGTAGCAGCGGACAAGAAGGAACCAGAACACAAGCATCTGCTTCAAAGCAGAAGCCTCAGCCAGTTAATGTGCATGTTACTTTAGAATTAGATGGTGAAGTTTTAGACAGAAGAATAGTTAAGACTAGCACCGATGCTAGATCCTCCGGTGGCTTATTGGACACCGTAGCGAATATACTAAACTAGCGTGAGACAGGAGATTATTAAAAATGGCTAAAACAGATTGGGAAAACCAACAGCGACCGGTCTTTGATTCGCAGAAGTATGGCATCGTCACAGATGACCCCTCGAACCCCGGAAAGAAGCGGGTTTCTGAACCAGATCTAGCTAACAACAACGCAGAGACGACGCGCACTCCATCCGGTGGTAAAGCAACGAGGCACATGCCTCATTTTATAGATGGCTCGGATGCCATGGCCAACAAGGGAATGACGGTCTCCTTTCAGCACGTGCCATCGGAAGAAGATGTTACCTTTAAAGCTTTCATAACCGCATTTAACGAAACTTATAACTGTGATTGGGCATCAGAAACCGTCTTTGGACGCTCCGATCCGATCCACATGTTCAAGAACACTCAGAGAGAAATTACGTTATCCTTCAATGTCCCCGCCGCATCAGAAGGAGAGTCATTCGAAAACCTGGCCAGAGTGCAGAGGTTGATAACATTCTTATATCCATCCTATACAGGCAATACTTTTGCTGGTGATAAAAATGCTGACGGGTCTGCACAACAGGCAGACGTAATGAATGCACTTACGATATCAAATTCCCCATTGGTTAGATTGAGAATAATGAACATATTGGCAGCCCGCCCTCAGATCGGCGATGCCGGCGGAGCCAATCGTGCAGAAGAAGAAATAAGATACTCAAATCTTGGAACATTCGAGAGTCATGTAGAAGACGGAGGCGGCGGCGAGTGGCCAGCTTCATCAGTAGGCAGCAACCAGGTGGCTGAAAATTTCCACGGTGGGTTGTTGGGAATTATTAAGAACGTCACAGTTAACCACAATCTAGATAACCCTGATTTCGGAGTATTCGAGATTAACCAGGGAACAATCCTGCCTAAAATGATTGAAGTGAATCTTACATTTTCTGCAATCCACGAGCACACTCTCGGATGGTTTAATGATGGTGATGGTGGACAAACATTTGCAAATCAGTTGTTCCCGTATGGAGTTAATGACTCTATTGGTGATCGCGCTGCAGCCGCCCCAGACCCCGCATCACTTGCGCGCGCCAATAATTTAGCATACGACCAAATCACCGGTGAGTTGGATCAGATGGCCGAAGAGGTCGAACAGTTCGAGCAAGATCGAGCGAATGCCGCAGCCCGATACTCAGGAGTGTTTGGGCGCGCGCGGTTCGCTAAAGACATTAGTTCGAATAGATACGAAGATAATGCACGCATTAGATCCGCCGTACGCGGTCGCGCCACTCAGGACGCAACCAACTCAACCAACGCAGCCCTAGAGGCCATCGGATCCGACTCAAGAGCCTCGGCTGTAGACGTCTATCGAGATCTCGGTATGGGAAGTAGAGATAACTTTGACGACTTTATCGATTAGAGGAAAAGAAAATGCCAAGATATAAAACATCAAAAATAATGAATAACGACAGTGAGTTCTACAGGTTTCTGCGAGAGAAGCGCGGAGTTAAGAACCTGCGTCACTACGCAACACCAGTTCTGCATAATCCCTCAGTAGCAGAGCGCGCCTCCACCGCGACAGTCTCTCATACATGGGGCTACGGAGATCGATACTACAAGTTATCTCATAAGTTTTACGGCACACCAAACTACTGGTGGGTAATCGCTTGGTGGAATGGGCGCCCAACAGAAGCTACCGTTCAAAACGGTGCTGTGCTTCAAATACCAACGAACCTTGAAGATGCCCTGAGCATCATGGGAACTTACTAATGGCAGGCGGCGGAGGTGACGATGCGTGGGCCAATGCGACCGGCACCTCGATTGCGGAGAGGACGCAGTCCTTGGCTGAGGAAGCGGCTATCAACGAAGCGGTACAGCAACTCAGAGATGCTGTCGGCGCCGCAGTCGTACAAGTCCGACCCGCAGTAATACAAAATGCCACAGCAATTTTGGAAAAAGCACTTCAAGCAGAGGCACTTAGGGATGAGATAATTGAGAGCCTGCAAGACATCTTTCCTGATTTAGATCCTGGACCATGGAAGCAACTGGGTACCGAAGCATATTTTAATGGGAGATCGGCAGATTTCGAGACCCTTCGTGTGAACACCCAGCCAATCAAGACCGACGGATCCCGAGGCGACGGTGACCGATACTGGGCCGAGACAGCAAGTTCAAAATACCTCGAACGGCTTTCCCAGACTACTTTACAAAACCCGGAAGTTCAGAAGCATCTCTGGCAAGCAAGTGGTAGCCCACCAAATAATAATAGTATTGCCGGCGCGGGACCATGGGGTACCGGGTGGATCAAGGGAACAGATCACCGATGGTGCTGGGTATCAACTCTTGACACTACATTCAGGAACTCCATACCAGACTTCGGATCGTATGATACAGCCTTTTTTAGAGCAGCCGGCGGGGACTCGTCGGCCGTCGGCAGCGGCACTGAAACGACAGGAGTCGAAGTTTTTAACGGATATCCTCACGGATGGCTAACAACACTTGAGACTGTGATAGCTATGCTTGGTTACTATGTACAGTCTGCATCTGAGAAGGAACAGCACTCTACATTGGGCGGACCAAGTCTGCGCACTTCTGCCACCAACTATTTTAAGCCATATTCAATGTTCACAGAGAACGATATTGAGCATCTCAACCGCGGCGATATCGATGTAGGATGGAATTCAATTATGGATGCAAACCACTCTAACAATAATAGTTGGACCAAGGCCGGCAAGCTTCCATATAATCGAAACGAACCAATCACCGGAGAAAACACCCCAGACAACTTTCTACAACGTTCGTTTTCTCAAGGAGAAAATGGAGAGTGTCACAATGGTGGTCAATGGCGCGCCAACGAAGGAGTAACATCTATAGCAGGAGGACGCAGCCATATGCACAGATTCTTACGTCCATACTCAATGTTGTTCAGCGGCGGTCCTCTTGCGCAAGGGTTGACAAACAGTTGGAACGTGTGGTCTCAGGAAAATGAAGACACAGGAGCAAATTATTCTGAGAAAATAGGTAACGTTAAACGGCGCTGGTTAGCTAGATTAAGCGATAAGTTATCCGCCGACGGCGCCAGGTTTATGGCAATGGCTTCACCCGACGACAATACAGCGGCAGTACTTGCAGCAATTATAAATAGAACAAACGACAACGCCGCGGCTCAAACTAGTGTATCTGCTGATGCCGTCGCCAGCACCCTTGAGACCGTCCGCAGCAATAGTGAAATATACACAATGCTTGGTAGGTTGTTAACCTCCTTGGCTTCTTCAGTTAACACCGGTCTCCTCGATCAGCTTCACGCAGCACACGGCGCGATCCAGCGTTCACATCGCATCGTTATCGAAAAAACTTGTGACGCGATTGAAGAGGCTATAGACTTTGACAGTGGAGACACCTTACAGATTCTTGGCTTCGGCGCCGACGATGATTGGGACGACGATCTGGGAGATGACGTCCTTGCCAATATGGGAGATCCTCTTGCAAACTTAAATGCGGCAGCCATCGGCGCCGGTGTGTCAACATCGGTGATGTTCAAAGAGCAGTGTTTTTTGTTAAGCTTTATTTCAGATCTTGCCGCCCACAAAAGGTTAGCTCTGGATCGAGGTACCGACACTAGACCATCAACGAAGAGAATTCCGTATCACTCTGATTCTGCAAACAAAGATCAAACTCAAAACAATGCTTCCATTTTAATCGATGGCGAATCTTACGGATTCCTTAACAAGCTAACTCAAAATCCAAGATTGGGAAGGTTTTATAATGCACTAAACCATGAATTATCAAATTTGCAACCAAAGATACGCCTATGGAAAGTAATATTCGACGATCAGGGTAACGAGCAAGAGATAGAAATTAAGTTTGAGTCACACTTTAGCGCCGCTGATCTGCAAATGTTTAGGGGCTCCGTCGCTCGCGGTGTGGGAGCAGGGCTCAAGAGCTTCAACTTTACTTATGACGGCAGCAATCCATTTTCAGTGAAGAAAAGTATCAAGGCAAACCTAAAGATATTTGCCAACACGATGTCGGAAATATTGAGAGATCGCCCAAGTAGCTATGTTGACGATCAGGGTGTAGTAAGAGCAACAACATATAAGTATAGCGATTTAGCCATGAAAACATGGAACACGGCAGAAGTAAATGCGGAAACAGCCCCTGCGACCTGCGCACCGGATTTCGACTTGCGAGAACAAAATGCCGAAAAAGCCGAGTTAAATTTCAGACTTAAAGCAGAAGTGGGCTTTTCACAGCCTATGAATAAAATGAGTTCTATGAGCGAAGATTTGAGGGAGGCCCTCTCGGAAGCGTTTGTAACCTTAAACTTAACACCAACAGTACACAACTTCGAAATAGATGACATGGGAAGAGTTGTGTTCAATATGAATTTCCTTGCTTATATAGAGCAATTCTTTGATCAGTCTATGTTCAATGTATTTACTTCAGGTCCGATTACGCTGCAGCAGATGTATCGAAAGGAAATACTGAGATATTATAATACGCAGGCCTGCGATGCCGAGCAGATAGGGCAGAAAAAAGAAGAGTTCAGCACCCAAGTCAAAACGGAACAAGAGGAAGCGATCGCCAGTTTGCTTGGAGACATGATCTCAGCAGATCTCATATATTATCTGACAATACCTTATGAGAAAATATCGAGTTTCCTATCCTTTGGACCACACAACAGTTACGATGATTTCTTAGGTGCAGACAGTAGCTTTAATGTTCTTTCCAACGCATCTCACAATGCACATATGCAGCAGAGAGTGGAGAGCGCCCTTGGGCATGCATTCGGGGATGAGACGGAAAACCTCGGCGACCGAGAGACTACACAGGGCGAGATGCAAGCAGCACTGCTTGGCAATGATCCACGCGAGCATGATTTATCGTTCTTCTATTTGAGTGATTTAATTGATTTGGTGTTAATGAAGATAGAGAGTGGGTTAAAGCAGGCAGTCGATGATATACAATTCATAAGTAGGCAGCCCGACGGTGCTCTTATTCCATGTGAGCGTATAGCATCTAACAAAAAAGACTTAGTAACCGCACAGAAGAATTTAAAGAAAGTGAGAATCGCGTTAGGTCCAGTAGAGTTCTCACATGCCAGTCCCCGCGACGGAAAGAGATCAATATTTGTTAATCTAGGCGACGTCCCAATCTCAGTTAAATATTTTATTGAGTGGCTGACAAGCAAGATGTTACAAAAAGATCAGACATCTTATTCGTTGACCAAATTTGTAAATGATCTCATAAACAACTTGTTGTCTAATTTCTTAAACAACGATCAGTGCTTCGGCTATAGTGTCAAACAAAAGACGAGGCTAAATCAATCTGCGATATCAAGCTGGTCTCCTTCAACTGAACACGATTCGGTTAGCAAACGAATGATCGAGGTGCTCCAAACTGACGGCGCGTCAACAGGTATAAAGAACTTTAGAACACATTTGGACGCCTTCGAAGGACAGATGCCCGTTCTGAACCCATCCGGGCCTAGCAACAGTGCAAGAACCAGCATGCCATTCCAGAATCAATATAACTTCTTTGTATATTTTGCTGGGCGCGTTATGCCCTCGGAACTAATGAGAGGCAACAAATTTGACGACGAGAATAATTTTGGTATATTTCACTATATGCTTGGAAGAGATCGAGGGCTCGTCAAAAACATAAAGCTCACAAAAACACAAACAAAGGGCTTAGCAGAAGTCAGGTTCGAAAGTCAAGGATTTGATGGACTTGAACAACTGAGGGTCACGTATGATGCCCAAGTCGATATGTTCGCTAGCGTGAATACCTTTCCAGGTACGTACATTTATATCGACCCAAGAGGTTTTGCTCCCGAAGGTTCGGGTACAGACGAGTTTCGTCTAACAGATCTTGGTATTGGTGGCTATTATATGATAGTGCGCTCTGAACATGAGTTCGCCGAGGGCAAAGCCAACACAACCCTACACACCAAGTGGGTCAACCAGATCGATAGAGATGAAGAAGATGCTCAAGCACAGTCAGTTACAGATCTTGGCGGCTCTGCCGGTGATCCAATTTCAAGAAGGTGCAGTATTCAAGTGAGAGAGCCCTCAACTCCAGAGCCACCAGAAACCAATATCCCATGGATTCCATTTTTCTAAAACCTAAAGAGAGAAAGAAATGTCAAAATTATATGCAGAATCCAGAGGCGAAGGAAGTCGAGATCTCTTTAACAAAAGAGTTATGTACCGCCGCAGAGTCAGAAGCGCCGCCGGCAGCAACAGGAATATAGTCGATTTTACTATCGGAGAGAAAAAGCTATACGGCAAGGTTGATATGTGGCATTCCCCTATCTATATAAAATATGATTCTAGGTTGAGACCAATTAGGGGAGTAGACCCTAAGCAATCCCCCAAAGCTTTTAATTTTGTAGCAGATTTATTTAATGAAATGATTTTGGAATTTGAAAGATGTACGATAAACGGACAAATTGATAAAACAGATCCGTTCTTGTCCTCTGTCGTTGCTCACAAAGCCTACACTAATCCGATTTTTGGCTATCGAGAATACAAAGAGATATTTTTAAAGAAGGTTAAAAGTCGGTTTGTGAAGAATAATATAATGATAGAAGATTTTCCGCACTTCCTAAGAGAATTTATGAAGATAGCAACAACGGCGATCAAATCCACGCCCTTTACCTATGCTGGATATGTAAAAAGCGATTTGAATTCTATAATGAGTAGTGGTTTGGCGATTGAGATCGCCGACTTGGATTACAATAACGATAAAGAGAAGGTCGATGTTTTTATGAAGAGTAAGAACTGGCCATTTTTTGTCAACGCCTGCAACAAGTATGGATTTATAATTGATCATAATATACCTTGGCGAATAATATGTGATATAAAGGCGCCCGAGATTGCCTTCGCTCGTGCAAAATATTATTCGTCAACTCAAGAGGTGTTCGACATGGGTTACACAAGAGCCTCAGTCGAATCATTCGTCTCCCTACCAAGAGATTTGATAGAGCTATACAACGCAGTAAAAAGAAATAGATTTAAGAAGCAGGTTATCTGCGGCAAGAGGGTGACTCACGAGGTAATCAGACCACCATCATATACAGTTAACGAAATCCTAGAACAATACGGACTTGACCACTTTTTAAAAATCTATATGAAGCTAAGATTGCTGGAAGAAAAGCCCGATATGGACGTAGAGAAAAAGAAATTTTTAATTAGAGACACTCTCGAATACGTTAGACTCAAAGGCAATTATACCTACGTAGAAACTTATTTTGAAAGATTTATTAATAAACCATTTGACAAAAGGTACTCATCCACGTATAATAAGAATGTAGTTTTACCTGCGCGCCGAAAAGCGATGCAGGAGAAAAAGCAGGCTTTCTCTGCAAGTGAAGTTAAACAAGCTATGACGAGTTATTAATGATTTTTCAGACATTGGACGATAAGTCCGAATGCGTTGGTGTCTATGTTGGCGGCCAATTATATTTTGATGATATTCCCGAAGACCTAACGGTAACGTGGAAGTATAGCGGCTCCCTATCCGACAAGGACGTAGAGTTTGTGGGGCTGTGGACAAATGGTCTGAGTATTGAAGAGTGCTGCCCAGAAGAACACACGGATGAGTTGAGACAGTGCCGCAATAAACTAGAGGCTTATTTGAAGTCATTCAAGATCGCAAAGATCAACATGCAAGACCATTGTATGTTCGATATGATACCTCAAGATTTCTTAATGCGTTTTTGTGAGGTTAAAAACAAGATCACGAAACACGTACAGGGCACGTGGCAAAAGCCAAGTAATTATCGCCATCTATCCGAGGTCGACCAGCTACTGCACAAGATCAAGCACCAAGGACTTAACCTGTCGGTCCAAGATTGCCGCCACCTACTCACATCAACCAGAGATCGTGACAAAGCCAAGGTTCTAATCAATAACTATCGGCAAATTGACTACAACTTGTTTGGAACCGTAACGGGACGCCTAACAACGAAGCCAAACTCGTTCCCAATATTGACCCTGAGAAAAGATTTGCGCCAAATGATTAAGCCGCAAAACGATCTGTTCGTCTGCCTAGATTACAACGGCGCAGAAGTAAGAACACTGCTAGATCTTAGCGGAGAAGAGCAGCCAGATATAGATATCCATCAGTGGAATAGTAAGCATCTCTTTGAGCAGGAAATCGACCGTGATGAATGTAAAGTAAGATTTTTCGCGTGGTTATATGACCCGGCTTCAGATGATATCGAGAGTGAACAATATGATCGCAAAAAAGTTCTTGACAAATGGTACGTAGACGGTTATATTAATACACCATATGGTCGAAAGATTGAAGTAGAAGAAAGGAAAGCATTGAATTACCTATTACAAAGCACCACGTCTGACAGGGTTCTGTCCAAGGCTGTAGAGATCGATAAGTTTTTAGTAGAAAAAGACTGCTCATCTTATATTTCTCACATTGTACATGACGAAATCGTAATTGACTACTGCGATAATGATCGCTCTCTGATTCCGCAAATTAAGGAAATCTTTGAAGATGGATATCCGTGTAATTTGACTGCCGGCAAAGACTACTACAACCTTAAAGAGTTAAAGATATGATCTCTGTTGTGGGAATAGGCTCAGCGGCCTCGAAAATAGCGAGTCTGTTCGGTGAGACGAACAACTATGATGTATACCAACTGAATAACTCGATCAAACGCTCGTCCAAAAGAAAATTTAAATTAAAGAGCTTCGAGAACCCAGAAGAGTATGAGAATAATGTACCCAATTTAAAACAGTTCTTTTCGGAGATCGCAGATGACGTTCAAGTCATCGTTATGGGCTCCTCATATAGCTCAAACTATACGCTGGGAGTTATAGAACAGATTAGAGATAAGAACATAGAAGTATTCTATATTAAGCCTGACTCTGAGCTACTGACAGGCGCGCCAAAGTTAATAGAGTGTGCAGTCTTCGGAGTACTACAAGAATATGCACGCTCAGGGTTGTTCAAGTCACTTACGGTAATTTCTAATCTTGAGATAGAAAATTCACTTGACAATATTCCGATTAAGAAGTATTATGAATCTATTAACGACACAATATTTTCCATGATCCATTATGTAAATTATTTCACACACGCTGAGCCAGAGATCGGTATGGTTTCTAAACCGCTTGATATCAATCGAATCCGTGCCATCGGAGCAATCAATCCTAAGAATCTTGAAGAAAAATGGTTTTTTAAGCTTGACACGCCGCGCGATGTATGTTATTATATATGTATAAATCAGGAAACATTAGAAACAGATGGCACATTACACCGAAAACTCGTCGACATTCTCAAGAACAAGCCGAGGAACACTTTTCAACGTGTATCATATGCAATCTATGAAACACCACACCAAAACGACTTTGGGTTCTGCGTTGCCCATACTAACGTAGTCCAAAAAAACACTTGACAAGCTAGCTCAAGTGTATTAAACTAGATGTTGAGGAAAGCTCAATATACTTTACCCACTATAGGAGAAATAAAATGGGAATTGACATGGAACTAATGCGACGAAAGCTCGCAACACTCAGGGGTGATAACCCCGACCAGAGAACTTCGGTTTTCTTTAAACCAGATGAAGGAGACACAGACATTCGTATTGTGCCTGCTCCAGATGGAGACCCACTTAAGGAAATGCATTTTCATTATAATGTGGGTGAGCACAAGGGAGGTATTCTTTGTCCGAAGCGAAACTTTGGAGAAAGCTGCCCAATTTGTGAGTTCGCTTCGACCTTGTGGAAGGAAGGAGTAGCAACTAACGATGAGGAAAGCAAGAAGCTTGCAAAGAGTCTCTTTGTACGCCAACGCTATTTCTCACCAGTAGTAGTCCGAGGCCGAGAGGAAGAGGGCATCAAGATGTACGGCTATGGTAAGAAGGCTTACGAGCTTCTTCTTGGCTATATTCTTGACAAGGATTACGAAGACATTACAGACATTAAGACCGGCACCGATATTACTTTGACTTATACAAAGCCAAATCGTCCCGGTGCATATCCTCAAACAAGTTTGAAGATGCGTCGAAACACATCCACACTCCTGCCTGATACGGAAGCGATCCCCGCCCTCCTCGATCGCATGCCGGATGTAGATTCTCTCTTTGAGCGTCTCAGTTCAGAGCAGGTAGACGCTATCCTAGACGCACAGCTTTCTGGAGATAAATCTGCAGAAGGCCGCTCGTCGGAGACAACCAAGTACGCTCCCTCCAACGGAACAAGTGAGGTTGATCGCGCGTTTAATGAACTAATGAACGGTTGATCTAAATAGTTTGTTTGAGAACCGATGGCAGACCGGGTGCCCAAATAGTCTGCCGCATTCTTATAATAGGAGATAATATGTTAGAATGGTTGAAGTCCACTTGGGCTCGATGGAAAGTGCAAGTTAGCTTTGTTGGAGGTGTCCTTGTGGTCGCCACAGCATACGGAACTTGTAGTTATGAACCACAAGTTGTATCAGATGCAGGGGATAATTCCAGCGCTGTAGAAGCAACAACAGAGCCTGTTTCTGTGGAGGTGTCAGAGACAACCACCACTGAGGCAAATACCGATGTCGTAATCGAAGAAGGTGTTATCACTATCTTCCCTGGCGAAGAAGGTGTTACTACGGAGTCCACTACAGGTGGCACCAATACTACCAGCGAGTAGTAATAAACAGCCGCTGGCAGACCGGTCGAAAGTCTGCCGCTTTTTATCACAAAGGAGAACGAAATGAGTGAAGAGCACAATATGTTAGAGGAGATGATTGAGACGCTTACGGGCGCCCGATCAGATTTTAGTAAATTTTATGAAGATGGCAACAGTGCGGCAGGAACTAGAGTTCGCAAGGCTATGCAAGAGGTGAAGGCGCAGGCCCACACACTTCGTCTTCATATCCAAGAAACAAAAAACAACAAGTAAAATAGCACTTGACAATTCCTTGACACAAAACCCTTGCAAAACCCCTTCGCCTATGGTATATTATATAGGTAATCAAGAAGGAGAAAACCAATGAAGATTATACCTACAATCCTTTCGACAGCGCTTCTCGGCGCCCTCACGACTCCGGTCGCACACGCTAGCCAAACTCCCTATATGTGGGGAATTGGACCAACTGTTAACACCATAGTCCTACCAGGAAACCACCCGTTCGAGTTCCCAGACGTAGTTAAGTCTGCTGGGTTCAAGACAACAGGCGGCGACGTCGGGTTTGGCTTGCATGGCGTTCTGCACATGCGCAAGAACCAGCGTTTCGGCACACACATGTGGTATCACGTTGGAGACAATGGATACAGTAGTCCAAACATGACTCTGGACTATGATTTCATTGGCACGTCAGCAAACAACGTCCACATCCTTGCCGGACTTGGTGTGGGCTTTGGCTCTCAAAGTTGGCTTAAGGACAATGGTGCAGAGTTTAGGATGAACACCTTCATCGCAAGGGCTCAGGCTAGTGTTGGGTTTCGTTCCAAGAGGAACTGTTATCAGATCGGGGCATTCATGAACCTATACGTTCCGGGTGATCAGACGATCAACCGAACAAACGGTACTCAGACTGATGTCCCATTTGCGATCTACCCGACGCTTGGGTTGGAGTTCACTACTTTCTTTGGAGACTTCAAGCCACCAAAGAAGCGTAGCAACAGACGCAGCCGTCGCAACAGGAAGAACAGGTGACACAATACAACAAGCCGATGGCAGACCGGTCAAAAGTCTGCCGCTTTTTAAGATTTTCATAAGAGGAGAAATAATGAAGTTTATCTTACCAATCCTTGCAGCAATGATGTGCATTGCTTGCGACGACAAGGAAGACGATACCGCCGCCGACACGGCAGCAACTGCTGAAGACACAGCAGCAGAGTAAAAAGGGCGATCTGCCAAATTTTTTCCCCGGTAAAAATTCCAGATTTTCGTCTTTAAATATGCCGCTGGCAGACCGGTCAAAAGTCTGCCGCTTTTTTTAAAAAAGTTGTTGACAAATATCAACAACTGTCATACAATAGGAATATCCAAAGTGGTGAGGATCATAAAAACCCCACATTAATTTAAAAGTGTAAATGCTACGGCTAATAAGCACTTTATCACACCGGCCACTGGCCACGGAGAAACATCATGTCTAATACAGACAATAAAACGCCCGCTAGCGCTAAAACTAGCACCACAAATGTCACCGACCACAACGTAGTCGACATTAACGCCAGCGAATCCAGAATTCGTGTAGGCTTTGACAACAGAGGAACAATCAACTTAGATACGCTTGAGATGCTTACTAAGATTGAGTTCAATGACGCGAAGTATTCACACTTCGCTTGGTTAGATTTGAATGAGGTAGATACCAACACTTCTAACTGGAAGAATATTGGAATTCGGGATACTAACGACGAGGCTACGAGAATTGAAAGCTTCCGAGTTTCTTTCCGCCGCCATGGATATGATATGTCGGAATTCCCACCATGTATCGATACTGATGGTGATGTAATGGAAGGACGTACGCGCATTAAAGCAGCTATCCTGAACGGGTACCGCTACATGCCAGTCGCAGTCTACACTCGCAGCGTCAAGACCGAGCGCAATAGCGTAACCAACGGACTAGTCGCCAATCAGAAGAAGCCGGTCTTTATGGCTAGCTTCAATGATTATGTGGCTGCAGGAGTGAGTCTGATCACCAACGGACAACTTAAGGCTACGGCCACGAAGGTCGATGACTGGCTGAATCACGAGGTCAGGATTAGTCGAGTATATGACAACAGCATCAATGGAATGATTACCAAGATTCGCAACGCTATCTTGAACCGCTCCAAAACAGATGATGGGCTTGTTTGGTCTTTGACTAAGTCTGAAGCTGAGAAGTGGATTAAGACTAACCTTGGTTTGGCTAAAGCAGACTTTGTTCTTGTTAACATGGCAGATAACGAGACTTATGCCGAGCGTGCTTGGCGCCATGTCCGTGATGCCCTGAAGAGTGGACGCGAGCCAGTGAATCTGATTTTTTATACCACCGATAGCAGCCCCGCCATGGCACGTGCGGGACTCAAGAAGTCTATGGAGTATGTAGAAAACCTATACAGCGACTCTTGGGAAGTAGTTATGAGCCAGTTACCAGAAGGCGTCTCTTTAACAATTCCGACAAAGCGCCCCTTTATTTTTAAGGGTGCTTTACCGCAGATTGTTAAGAGCCACAACATTAACGGCAGTAACTTAATCTCGGTTGACAAGTACTAATGAAGACACCACTACGATACCCTGGCGGTAAATCGCGCGCAGTAAATGCGTTAATGGAATACGTACCCGACGATTGTGGGGAGCTTTGCTCCCCCTTTCTCGGGGGTGGCTCATTTGAATTAGCCTTGGCACAGAGGGATATAAAAATACATGGCTATGATGCATTTAAGCCGATCGTATGGTTTTGGCAAGCATTGTTAAAAGACCCTGCTAGGCTAGCCCAATTGGCCGACTCAACAAAGACCAAAAGACCACGCAAGTACATGTATCAAGGTAAAGAATATAAAGCACGAGGCTTGCTAAAGAAGGATTTTGAGCGATTCCGTGACGAGGTTAGGTTTGCACTGAAGATGAACCATCCGCCCACCTTCGAGTCTGCTGCAAAAGTATATGCTATTAATCGAAGTAGTTTTTCAGGGGCTACGTTTGCCGGCGGCTTTTCTGAGAGAGCTTCTTATGCCAGATTCACAGATTCACAGATCGATGCAATTAGAAACTTTAAGGTAGACAACTTTACGGTAAAACATGCTGATTTTAAAGATTCAATGAAAAAGCACGACTGTCACTTCTATCTTGATCCACCGTATTTTTTGTCTGGTGCTAGAAACAAACTATATGGTGACGAGGGGGTGATGCACGAGTTTTTTCCCCACCTTGCGCTGTTTAGTGAATTGAGAAAGAGAGAGAACTGGATCTTATCTTATAACGATTGTGCTGAAGTTAGAGAATTATATCGAGACTACAAAATACACGAGGCAGAATGGACTTACGGAATGAATAAGTCTAAACAATCCTCAGAAATCATCATAACTAACTTGCCAACCCGCAAGCATTATGTTATACTAAACGAAACCCAAGGAGGGAACAATGGCGCGTAAGACCAAACCCAAAACAAAAGCTGGCAGAGTATCCATCCAGGATCTAATGTCGCTTGTAAATAAGAAAGCCGGCAGAAATGTCGCACATGATCTAACTGGCGATAATCCTACGTCAGTTAAAGAATGGATTCCAACTGGTTCGCGCTGGCTGGACTCAATCATCAGTAAGGGTCGAGTTGCCGGCATCCCAGTAGGGAAAGTAACAGAGATTGCAGGACTTGAATCAACGGGTAAATCATATATGGCCGCGCAGATCGCAGCAAACGCTCAGAAACAGGGCAAGCTTGTTGTATATTTTGATTCCGAATCAGCAATCGACCCAAGTTTTTTGGAGCGTTCTGGGTGCGATCTAGACCGCTTAATGTACGTCCAAGCATCCTCTGTTGAGTTTGTCTTGGAGACAATCGAAGAACTTCTTGGCGCGACGGATGAAAAGTTAGTTTTAATCTGGGATTCGCTGGCGTTTACACCATCGATTTCTGATGTTGAGGGTGACTTCAATCCGCAATCTTCGATGGCAGTGAAAGCTCGCATTCTCGCCAAGGGCATGTCGAAGCTGACAATCCCTCTGGCAGATAAACAAGCAACCTTTATCGTTCTCAACCAGTTGAAGACGAATATTCCACAGGGACCAAACGCACGCATTGTTGCGATGACCACTCCCTATATCACACCCGGTGGTAAGGCTATGCACTATGCTTATTCTTTACGCATCTGGTTAACCGGACGAAAAGCAAAGTCCTCATTCATTGAAGACGAGAAGGGCTTCCGAATCGGCTCTGAGGTTAAGATTAAGCTTGAGAAGTCTCGCTTTGGCACACAGGGTCGTTCTTGTGCTTTCCGTATTCTTTGGGGTACTGATGAGATTGGTATCCGAGATGAGGAAAGCTGGTTCGATGCGATTAAGGGATCGGAAAGCTTAACTTCAGCAGGAGCGTGGTATACATTAGCCACCCCAGATGGATACAGTAAAAAATTCCAACCATCAAAGTGGACGGATTTAGTTACCAACGACAGTGAATTTAAAGAGCGAGTGATACGTCTAATGGATGAAGAAATCGTTCAGAAGTTCGACAAACGTGAGGGAACCGCAGATGCATTCTATGCAGACCCGGAAGATCTCACAGTTCCAGTAAAAGAATAAAGAGGGAGAATAATACAATGATTAGCTTACTTACACTAATGCTCTTAAGTCCAATGGATGTAGCAGAAGCGCATCCCGGACACACACGACATAGAAATAGGCCACGTCCGGTACGCGTACAGCGCAACCGACCTATTCCGCCACTGGTTGCACGCCCAGGACACGATGTTACTTATCGCGCAAATCACTGGACATACCCGCATAGGCAACTAAACTATATTTGGAAGTGGAATGTTGGGTACTATGATCTTAGAGGTCGGTGGGTACCCGGCTCCTGGTCAGTGACAATTCGATTTTAATTAAAAAAGTACTTGACTTTCTCTCTGGGATTGGCTATAATAGAATATAATCAATTAAGGAGGGTTATTAATGCGAAACTATGGCTATGCTTGTATCAACATGGGGTTTTCAAACCGCCCCAAGTCGCAACGTATCACAACTAACAGGACTATGATCAAGCGCACGTTCCAAGAGCGTGGTATTGACTATGCTTCGGAGCTAGCGCTTCAAAATCTACGCGACTTGCGTAAGATTCTAGAGTGGAATCTAGAAAACGACATCTATTTCTACCGCTTGTCATCGGACATCGTGCCGTGGGCTAGCGAGTATGACTTGACTGACATGCCCAACTTCGGCGCTATCCACGCAGCCGCATTGTCCGCAGGCAACTTTGCTCGCGAGCACGGTATGCGCATCACATCACACCCCGGCCCATTCAACAAGCTGGCATCTCCCAAGGAGCGTGTGTTTCAGCTTACCAAGACTGACTTGTCTGTCCACGGTGATCTGTTTGACCTTATCGGTCTGCCACAGACACCCTATGCCAAGCTCAATATCCATGTTGGTGCTGCTTATGGCGACAAGCCATTCGCCCTCGACAACTTCTGCCGCAACTTCGAGCGTCTGCCAGACAATGTACGCTCCCGCCTTACAGTCGAGAACGATGACAAGGCTTCGTTATACTCTACCAAAGAATTGTACGACAGCGTATACAAGCGCATTGGTATTCCGATTGTGTTTGACTATCACCACCATATGCTTCATCCCGGCGGTCAGTCCGAACAAGAAGCACTTGAGCTTGCTCTATCTACGTGGGGTGATATCAAGCCTGTTGTACACTACGCAGAGTCACGCTCTGTCGAGCACAACAATCCCAAGATCAAGCCCCAAGCACACTCAGATATGATTCGTAATCCATTCAGTGATTACGGTCATAAGTTCGACGTAATGATTGAGGCTAAACACAAAGAGCTTGCTCTATTAGAATATCGCACTGCGATGAGCGAGCAAACCATGGCACTGGCAGGATAGAATGAAAGATAAATTTAACTATAACAGAGAGAGGAGAGAGAATGTGGTTTAAAATAACCGGAAGACATATGCAGCTAAATGCACCAGAGGGGAGGGTACTTAGCTTTTGGCTTGGCGCCCCCTCTAGAAAGCTCGCACTAAAGCAGTGCAAAAAATTAAGGATTGTAGATATTGAATCTTGCGAAGCAGATTCAACATTCGAACAAAGGATTGAGGTAAGATATCCATGAATAATGACGCAAACGCAAAACGAGTGCTGATAGTAGACGCACTGAACGCATATTTGAGGGCGTATATTGTAGACCCCAGCTTGTCAACCAATGGCGATCCCATCGGCGGACTAAAGGGGTTTATCAAGATCCTCCAGAAGTTGGTAAGAACCACTAACCCCGACAATGTAATTGTAGTTTGGGATGGGCCTAATGGTTCCAAGAAGCGGAAGACTATGGATAAGAATTATAAGGCAGGGCGCAAGCCTATCCGCCTTAATCGAGCTTTCCACAATCTGACGGACGATGAAGAACTGCAGAATAAGATATGGCAACAGAGCCGAATTATCGAGTACATGAATCAGATGCCAATCATCCAGTTCATGCTGCCGGAGATCGAAGCTGACGATGTGATCGCCCATATCACGCAGTTGTCAATTTATGATGGATGGCAGAAGATTATTGTATCTAATGACAAAGACTTTATGCAGGTTTGCGACGAGGAGACTGTTTTATGGCGCCCCACTAAGGATGAGTTCTTAAACACTAAGAGAATTATAGAACAAACAGGTGTGCACCCGACCAACATGGCCCTCGCACGAGCAATCATCGGAGATCCATCAGATAACTTACCAGGAGTGAAGGGCGCCGGATTTGCTACAGTAGCCAAGCGCCTAGGCTCGATGCTATCAGTTGAGCGCACGGCTACTATCGATGAGATTGTTGAATATTGCCAGAATGCAGACAGCAAACTGAAGTTTTTCAGCAATGTAGCCGAGAATAAAGGACTGATCGAACACAACTATAAGATGATGCAGCTATATTCCCCTTGTATGTCATATCAATCGAAGAATTATGTTGAAGAATCGATCGAAAATTTTGAGTGCGAGTTTAACAAGACTCAAGTAATTGGGATGATGCGCGATGATGGATTTGGTGAGCTAAACTGGACAGATCTGCAGGCAAACTTAAACAGGATTCAGAGGGAATGCCTTGACAACGGGTAAAATTAATCTTCAAATCTGCTTGACAAAACGCTCAGATTTGATATACTTATAGATATAAAACGAGAGGGTAATGCAAGTAGAAAAAGCAAACTTCGGAAAGTACGGTAAAACTTTTCAAGAAGGACTGGTACAATTAATATTCGAAGATCGCCCATTCGCGGATCAGATCACTGAGGTTCTAGATGTCAACTTTCTAGAGCTTGAGTATCTGCGCGTATTCCTGCGTAAGACAATAGACTACAGAGCCCGGTATGACCGTCACCCCTCCTCATCTACCATGGATACAATTATCCACACCGAATTGTCTGACGAAGACCAACTTGTAACCGAACAAGTAAAGGAATACTTCGATAAGATTGTTGGTTACGAAGTAGGTGATCGAGAATACATCAAAGAGACTTCACTGGACTTCTGCAGGAAGCAGACCCTAAAAGAAGCCATGATGAAATCGGTCGGGCTGCTGCAGACGTGCTCTTTTGATGAGATTTCCACAGAAATCAACAACGCACTGAAGCTAGGATCTGACAACAACTTCGGCTACGACTATCTCGCAGACTTCGAGGCGCGATTTGTGCCGAAACATCGACAGCCGGTCACAACCGGATGGTCTGATATCGACAATATTGTAGGAGGAGGCCTGGGCAAAAATGAGCTTGGAGTCGTGATTGCGCCAACCGGCGCCGGAAAATCTATGGTTCTGGTACACTTGGGCGCCGAGGCGTTACGAGAAGGAAAGACAGTCGTTCATTATACATTGGAGCTTCAAGAAACTGTAATCGCCAACAGATATGATAGCTGCATCACAGGCTATCCTCTCGATGAGATAATAAATTTTAAAGAAGAAGTCTATGAAGAGATCAAAGATATTGAGGGCTCACTAATTATTAAAGAATACCCGACAAAATCTGCCTCGACTAATACGATTAAAGCACACTTATCAAGATTGGTAAAGCGTGGAATCAATCCGGGCATGGTAATTATAGATTATGGAGATCTCTTGAAACCCGTTGTAGTACGAAAAGAAAAAAGAAATGAGTTGGAATCAATCTATGAAGAGATGAGAGGAATCTCAGCAGAATTCCAGTGTCCAGTCTGGACAGCTTCGCAAACTAACCGCTCTGGACTGAGCGCCGAAGTGATTACGATGGAGCAAATCTCAGAGGCATTTAATAAGTGCTTTGTCGCCGACTTCATTTTTTCTGTCTCCCGCACTATCGAGGATAAACAAAATAACCAAGGCAAGTTATTCATTGCCAAGAACAGAAACGGACCAGATGGAATGGTGTTCCCAATTTTCATGGACACCTCCAACGTCAATATCAAGATATTACCAAATACAACTAACCACAACAACGCCAACAGCAATCCGGCAGTGGTCACCGCGCCAGTCTCTTTGGGACCGACAGCGCAAAAGCAGTTGCTACAAGCCAAGTACTCTAAACTAAAAAGGAATAAAAGATAATGAGAACAATTGACAATATCAGGCGCTTCAGACTTTCGGATACTTTTGTGGAGCCGTATAAAATCAAAGAAGTTCCATGGGGACCTTTGGGCTACGTTACTTTTAAGAGAACATACGCCAGAAGACTAAGCGAGTTTAATCCAGAAGCCGCCGGCACTGAAGAATGGTGGCAAACCTGTCGTCGAGTTGTTGAAGGAATGTTCAACATGCAGAAACAGCATGTATTTATGCTTGGCTTAGAGTGGAATGATGCCAAAGCTCAACGTACTGCCAAAGACGCTTACGAGCGCTTGTTCACTCTAAAGTGGACACCGCCCGGTCGAGGCTTATGGATGATGGGCACTAAGTTTATTGAGGAACGCACGGCCGCTGGCTTATTTAATTGCGCCTTTCGCTCCACGCGCGATCTGCCCACTAAGGGCGGCTATCTTTTCGCTTGGATGATGGACGCCCTGATGGTTGGCATCGGCGTGGGCTTTGATACAGAGGGAGCCGGCACCTTAAGCATTTGTGAGCCACAGTATACGAATGATGTGCTACCCATAGACGACTCGCGAGAAGGCTGGGTAGACTCCGTACATACTTTACTTGATGGCTTCTTTTTTGGATCCAAGGTACCGAAGTTTGATTACTCCGGCATTCGCCCAGAGGGCGCACTGATCCATGGCTTTGGTGGAACCTCTTCAGGGGCTGGACCACTGATCGAATTGCATCAAAGTTTGATCGATTTGTTTTCACCAAAAATTGGTGAAACTATCACTTCGGTCGATATCGTGGACACAGAAAATCTAATTGGTCGCTGCGTAGTCTCTGGAAATGTACGCCGCTCCGCCGCTCTCGCAATGGGTAAGCACGATGACAAGAGATACCTTGAGATGAAGAACGATTCCGAGAAGCTGATGCACCACCGTTGGGGTTCTAACAATTCCTTCAACGCAGTGGTGGGCATGGACTATACTTGGCACGCTGCCCAATCCCAGAAGAATGGTGAGCCAGGATATATATGGCTCGATAACGCCCGCACCAGAGGAAGATTTAAAGATGATCTCCGGTATGATGATATCAATGTAGCAGGCTTTAATCCTTGTGTTGAACAGCAGTTAGAGGATGCAGAGCTTTGTTGTTTGGTGGAGACATATCCAGCAAAACATGAGGATATGGAGGACTATCTTCGTACCCTTAAGATCGCTTATCTTTATGGAAAGACGATTACCCTCTCGAACACACACTGGCCAGAAACAAACGCTAAAATGTTAAAGAACCGACGTATCGGCTTATCGCAGTCTGGTGTTGTTCAGGCTTTTAATAAGTTTGGTCGCCGAGAAGTTTACGAAATGTGTGATAAAGCATATGAGTACGTTAAACTATTGGATGAAGAATACTCCAACTGGTTATGTATTCCCAAGTCAGTTAGAATGACATCCATTAAGCCATCTGGCACAGTGTCCTTGCTCAATGGGTCTACTCCTGGCATTCATTTTCCGGAGAGCGAATTTTATATTAGAAGGATTCGATTCGCGGAAAGCTCAGAGATGCTTGAGCAGCTAGCGGAAGCAGGCTATAAAATAGAGAAAGACTCATATTCTCCAAATACAATGGTGGTAGAGTTCCCTGTACATGAGCCATACTTCCAGAAGGGCAAAAAAGACGTCTCTATCTGGGAGCAACTTGAGATTGCAGCGCAGTACCAACACTATTGGGCAGATAATTCAGTCTCAATCACGGTGACTTTCAACGAGAACGAGTCGACTCAGATTAAGAGTGCTTTAGAGATGTATGAGACGCGCCTAAAAGCGGTTTCCTTCCTGAAGTATCAGGAGACTGGGTATGTACAGGCACCGTACGAGCCAATCACGGAAGAAGAATACAATAATATGTCAGCAGCTATAAAGCCCATCCAACGCATGTCTTTCGATGAAGGCGGCGCCGGTAGCAAGTTTTGTACTAACGATACATGCACAATTTAAAACGAGGAAACAATGTTTAAACCACTAAATAGACACATTCAAATCGAACTCGGAGCCCCCGACACAAAGGAGACCACTACAGGTATATTGCTGCCGGATGACTTTAAGGTAACAGAAGAAAGATACACAACGGCCACCGTAGTAGCCACATCACAAGACGTCAAGCTATCAGAATCGCTACAGAAAGGAACCCAGGTAGTTGTTGATAGGACGATGATAGAGGAGATTAACTTTGGCAACAAAAGCATCAATGTTATTTTAGAGAACTATATATTAGGTATAATTTCTTAACTAAAGAGAACAGGGGAAGATGGAATGCCTATTGATAAAAACTTTTATAACGAGGCTTCTTCTGCTAAGCTCGGCTGGGATCCTAGCTGGTTTGGGGAGAAGTACTTCGATGATAAGTTAACCAGAGCAATTAAGAAATGGCAAAAGAAAAACTATCTAACAGCCGATGGTCTCTGTGGCCCTAGCACTTTCCGTCGCTTATGGACTGAGCGACAGGCAGAGATCGACATCCACAAGCCAACTGAGTGTAGATATTCAAATTATATTATCTACAACAATGAATTTTTCCCAATTAAGTGGGACAAGGTTGTTCTATGGTCAGAGAAAGGTGGGTTTAAAGCAAGCCCCGGCACACACTACAGTTATGCCGGCCGCCCAAAGAGAGGTGTTCGCTATTTTGTAAATCATTGGGATGTTTGCCTGAGTTCCAGGTCGTGTCAATCCGTCTTGGACAAGCGAGGCATCTCAGTTCACTTCTTAATTGACAATGATGGTACAATCTATCAAACTCTGGACATGCAGCATGGAGCATGGCATGCCGGCTCCGAGCGTGCCAACCGTGCGTCTGTTGGTGTTGAAATTTCAAATGCTTATTACCCAAAATATCAAGATTGGTATGTTAAAAATGGATTTGGTGAGCGACCCCTTATGGAAGATACCTGGGTGCATCACGATAAGTTGGAGCCATTCTTGGGATTCTATCCACAGCAGCTTGAGGCTCTTAAGGCGCTATGGAGAGCCATTCACGCAGCTACAGATATACCATTTGAAACACCACTGAACCAATTCAACAACACCTCCACTCAGTATGAGCAGGACGTTACGTACGGCAAGTTCACTGGGTTTGTGAGCCACTATCATGTTAGCAAGAAAAAGATCGATTGCGCAGGTTTAGATATTAAAACCTTATTAGAAGAAGTTACCGAGGAAGATAGAACAGGATATATAACTGCCGGTGACGTGTGTGATGATTGATTATTGAGTATAACAACGTAGTTCTGGGTAGTTCCTTAAGCGCGATTCTGTTCGCAGCCCAAAATTTTTTCCCCGTAGTTTTTTCAGATTTTCGAAAACCATTCAGGTTTGATTACTTTGAGCCTACAGTTGATTTATCTTTTTTGAATCTACCAAATGGCCTCGCGGCCAAAAGTTTAACGACACATCAAGGACTAATCGACGTTGGACTATCCAAGAGTTTGGTCTGGGAGCGCCTAATGTTCCTATTATCAATGCGGGGGTCTGTGCCTCTTTCTAATTTATGTAGAAATATGCGGGCATCCGATAACAAGATAACATGTTATAATGAATATTCAAAAATAGCAGAGATAAGGTTTGAGAACTGTTATTATTTTGGAGATGATAACGTCCAAGGGCTTTTTGAACAAAAAGTGCTTGATAATTGCGAATATACGTGCTATGATTGGATAGCATTTAATAAGGGAGGTAAACATGAGATTGACTTTATTGAGACAAACGATGATTTTGTTAAACGAATATGGTTTTACTCGTCAGACCGTATTGATGGAAATACTGCTGTTAAAGATGCTTGTGTCGTGTCAGTATTGACACACGAGCAGGTCCGAGACTTCAACTATTCGGAGACTATGGCAAAGTTTAAGATGCTATCCGAGATGGAATCGAGGGGTATGAAGGGCCAGTTTAATGGCTATAGCCCAAACGGCAACCCCAAACATTACAAATTTAAGACAACACACACAAGAAGAGAGAAATATGCACAAGAATATAATGCGCCTTTCAAGGTCAGCGGCTTTAAGACTAAAAAGTTCAATGAAGAACAGGCTTACAAAAATTTACAGTCAACTCAACTGGGCTACGATAGATTTTTAAGAGGTTTAGATGAGCAACCACATACACACAGCAGGAATAATACCGGTAGCTAACCTACAAACAGATATAGCTACTCCGGTACCAGAAGTCCTACTACCAGTCAATAATGGATTTACAGCGATTCAAAAGTCTGTTTTTGAATGTGCGATGGCAGGCTGTAACACAATCTGGATTGTTGCGAATAATGATTTGGCCCCGATTATTAGAAAGGTGGTCGGTGACTGGGTTTATGACCCCGTTTACTACGAGAGAACTTTTACTAAATTTTATTCGGATCATCGGCGCGAGATACCTATTTATTATGTCCCGATACACCCTAAAGATCGCGCTCGTCGCGATTCATACGGGTGGTCAATTTTATACGGCGTGTACTCTTCGTGGTACGCAGCATATAAAATATCAAAATGGATAACCCCACAGAACTATTATATTAGCTTTCCAATGTCTGTATATGACGCCCATGGCATAAGAAACCATAGGAAGAGTATCTCCAATTCGAAATCTAATTTTTTTCTAAAACACAACAATAAAACAGCGAAAGATGGAGAATTACTATCTTTCACAATGAAAGGAGACGATTTTAAAGCATGCCGAAATCTAATAAACAAAACAACAACAAGGGAGTATTTACCCCCCTTACCCAACCAAAAGTATCCAAATCAAAAGCTTCCACTAGACGACAGATGGACGGCAAGAAGCTTTTCGCTGGAGCAGATACTAAGCCCGCTGAGTGAAGACTCTGGAATATATGCCGAATTAGATTGGCATTACGATATCTCAACGTGGCAGGGCTACGTTGAATATCTGGGATCAGAAAATATTATAGAAACTCCAAGAAAAGAGTTGACTTTGCCACACACACATGTTAATATACCTTATGTGGATTGAGTTCGATACTGAGAAAACAACGTTAGGTCGTGTCCCAGTAGGCGGACTCTTTACTTATAACAACAAAATTTGGATTATGGTTAACACACTTGTCGGAAAAGGTAAGCGACTCGTAGTAAATGTAGGAAATGGCTGCAGAGAGAGTTTTTTACTTGCATCTTCGGAAGAAGTGTGTTATATTATAGAAGCTAAGAACATACAGGAGGGCACTAATGGATCGCATTGATTCTAAAATTAAATTTGTTGGACTACACGCACACTCAGTGGCGGGGTCTATCTTTGACGCAATCGGGTACCCAGGTGCCCATATGAATTACTGTTATCAGAACGGCGGCGATGCTTTAGCATTGACTGACCATGGTAATATGAACGGGCTAGCATACCAAGTGCTGCACGCAAAGAAGATGAAGGAAGAAGGTAAAGACTTCAAGCCTATCTTTGGGTGTGAGGCTTATTTCATCCCCTCTATCGACGAGTGGCGAGAAGAATATACGAGAGCGATGGAAGATAAGAAGCGGGCCCGTGCCGCCAAGAAGGACGCCCAGTCAGGCGCCACGGTTGAGGATGAGGGAAATAGTAAGAAGACGCAGGATGTTCTTCGCCGCCGTAGGCACCTCGTTCTCCTTGCACAAAATCAGACAGGGTTGAACAACCTGTTTAAGCTCGTCTCAGAGTCCTACAAGAGCGAGAATTTTTATAGGTACCCTCGTATAGACTATAAACTTTTAAAGAAGTACAACGAGGGAATCATCGCCGCTAGCGCGTGTCTTGGTGGTGTGTACGCTGGAAACTACTGGGAGAACCGTGATGAAGGCGAAGAAGCTGTGTTGGAAGCCATGCGCGAGACAACACAAAACATGGTAGATATTTTCGGTGATCGCTGGTATGCCGAGATCCAATGGAATAACATCAAAGAACAGCACGAACTCAACAAGTATGTTGTTCAGACAGCACAAGAAATGGATGTGCGCTTGATTAGTACCGCAGACAGTCACTACCCGACTCCTGACGCTTGGAAGGATCGTGAGCTATATAAACAACTGGGTTGGCTTGGTAAAGGTCGTCCATCGTGGGCAGATGAAGAGTCACAACTCCCCGCTGGAGTCGAGGAGATCGGCTATGAGTTGTACCCAAAGAACGGTGATCAAATCTGGGAAAGCTACAAACAGTATTCAGAATCTACGGGGTTTGAATATGACGACGACATGGTTCTCAAGAGTATCGAAGAAACCCATCACATTGCTCACGATAGAATCGAAGCATTCCTCCCAGACAATACAGTCAGGCTTCCAGAGTTTGTTGTGCCTGCGGGATTCACTGCCACTCAAGCGCTTGTTAATTATGCACTTGAGGGACTAAAAGACAAGGGTCTACACAAAAATAAGGAATATACTGATCGCCTGAGACAAGAGCTTAACGTTATTGATGAGCGAGGGTTCTCAAAATACTTCCTCACGATGAAGTCAATCGTGGATGTCGCCACTGATATGATGTTGACTGGGCCAGGCCGCGGCTCCGCTGCGGGCTCGCTTGTAGCCTATGCATTGAACATCACACAGGTTGATCCAATCAAGTATGATCTTCTGTTCTCGCGATTCCTCCGCTCCGATGCGGAGGACTATCCAGATATTGACTACGATGTGTCTGATAGTATGGCCCTGAAGGAAAAGCTCGTCGAGATGTGGGGCGAGGACTGCGTTGCTCCAATCTCTAACTGGAACACTTTGCAACTTAAATCTCTGATTAAGGATATCTCTAAGCTGTATAACATTCCGTTTACTGAGGTGAATACAGTTACCTCCATCATGATCCGTGAAGCCACACCAGAAGCCAAACGAAAGCACGGGATCAAAGCCGGCATCTATGCGCCAACGTGGGAAGAAGTCATGGAGTACTCACCAGCATTGAGGTCGTACTTAAACAAATATCCGCAAGTTAAGACACACGTCGAAGGTCTTGTGGGTCAGGTGCGCTCATGCTCCCGTCATGCAGGCGGCGTTGTTATTGCGGAGAATCTTGACACCAACATGCCACTGATTAACTCAGGCGGTGTGCGTCAGGCTCCGTGGGCAGAAGGTCAGAACGTGCGACACCTTGAGCCGATGGGCTTCATTAAGTTCGATTTACTTGGACTGTCTACTCTTAAGATGATGGAGGGTTGTATTGAACATATTCTCCGCCGGCATCACGGTGTGGAGAACCCAACTTTCACACAAGTGCGAGACTACTACGAAGAAAAGCTACACCCCGATAAGATGGATATGCACGATACTTCAATCTATGAGAACATCTTTCACAGTGGTAAGTGGGCTGGTGTCTTTCAGTTCACGGAGCCGGGTGCTCAACAATTCTGCGTGAAGGCGAAGCCGAACAACATCATCGATGTGTCAGCTATCACTTCCATCTTCCGACCCGGACCACTTTCGGCCGGCGTCGACTCAGATTACGTAGAAGCAAAGGGTCACCCACAACGAATCAGCTACTTGTCTGATGAAGCTCGCGAGATTACTGAAGAAACTTATGGATTCCTAATCTTTCAAGAGCAGATTGCATTGCTGGCTCACAAGCTTGGCGGGTTGACTCTCGATGAAGGCAATATGCTCCGAAAGGTTCTCACAAAGAAGGGAACAGGTAAGGGCTCAGTAAAGGGTAAGTTGCACGACAAGTTTATCAAGGGCTGCGTTGAGAATAACATCGCCCGCGATGAAGCGCAATCACTCTGGGACAAGTTTGAATTCTTCTCTGGCTACGGCTTCAACAAGTCACATGCTGTAAGCTACTCAATTATTTCGTACCAGTGCGCTTGGCTGTGGAACTACTATCCAGCAGAATGGATGGCAGCATTCCTAGATAAAGAGCCAGAGACGCGGAAGGAGAAAGCTATTAATATTGCCAAGCAATATGGATTCGACATCGCACCTTTGGACGTCAACAAGTCTGGGACAGTGTGGGAGATCTCAAAAGATGCCAAGACACTTATTCAGCCTCTGACATCGATCAAGGGTCTGGGAATGGCGGCTATTGAACAGATTCTCGCTAATCGACCGTTAAACAATGCAGAAGAACTATTATTCAACGAGGGTATAACTTACTCGAAGTTGAACAAGAAGTGCTTAGATGCATTATGTCGCGGCGGAGCCTTGGACAAGATTGTGGACGACCGATTTACAGGGCGCAAACACTTTTGGTCAGCATGTATTGTCGACCGACCTAAGAATCTAAAAAAGCTCGGAGAGAATATCGATCTATATCGACCAGAAGGAGACTTCTCCGAGTCAGAAATTATCCAGTTTAAGTCAGACTTAACTGGAGTATTCCCAATGAATCTGGTTATCAAGCCTGAGACTATTCAAAGGCTGCACGATAAATTTGTTCCTCCGATCTCTGAGTTTGATCAAGAACTGCAGGTGTGTTGGTTCATTCCCCGTAAGATTGTGCCGAAGAAAACAAAGAAGGGTAAAGACTACTGGATCGTCGAAGTCATTGACTCCAACAACGAACTAACTAGAATTAGATGCTGGGGCATTAAACCAGAGAAGGACCGAGTTCACTTGAATCGCCCGTACATGGCGCGCCTGAAGTATGATGAGAACTGGGGCTTTTCAACCTATGCTGTCGGCAAGACATTTAAATTATTAGGATAAGAACACATGAATATACTTAAGACGTTTAGTCCATTATTAAAAGAACCTAAGCTCATTGATGATTTGCCGATTGTAATCCGCGTTAACAAATTTGATCAAGTCGCAGCGAAGTCTTTCTCCTCGCTGATGTCAAAAGCGCAGAATACTGGACAGCCCGTGGTACCGATCGTTATTGATAGCTATGGCGGACAAGTGTACAGCCTCATGTCAATGATATCCGACATCAAACACAGCCGAATTCCAGTAGCAACAATTGCGCAGGGCAAAGCTATGTCATGTGGCGCCATACTCTTTAGTTTCGGCAAGGAAGGGATGCGATATATGGATCCCGACGCGACTCTAATGATTCACGACGTTAGTTCGATGGCATGGGGCAAAGTAGAAGAGGTTAAAGTGAGCGCGGAGGAAACTGACCGCCTTAACCAGAAGATTTATCGCATGATGGCTGTTAATTGTGGCCACCACGAGGAATACTTTCTTGATATTGTGCACGATAAGGGTCACGCTGATTGGTTTTTAGATTCTAATGAATGCAAGAAGCACAATCTCGCGAACGAGGTACGTGTACCAGAATTAAAAATAGAAACAAAGATTCAATTCAGCTTTAAGTGATTCTACTTATGGTATGTCTGTTACTAAAAGAATCAAATGGCAGCGTGCTCTGGGACAGCTTCGATATAATTACGAAGAGCTTGGATTCATAGAACAGATAAGCAAGGAATACGCGGTGGAGTTTCAGGCATACTACGAGCAATATTGCGCCAAGCGCGGAGTTAACATTTCAGAACTAAATAACCAAAACCGCGAAAGAGTAAATACGTTATACAATATTGAAAAAACAATACCAAGTAAGGAACACGATCCAGAATCCCAAGTGAGACCAGCGAATGATACGGACATAGTTCGGCACAAAGGTTCCTCCCAGAAGGATAAAGAAAAGGAGTACCAAATGACTGCCGACGAAACAGCAGTACACGAAGCCTTCTCCAGACTCTTTAAGCGAATCGCCCTTAAGATTCACCCCGACAGACTGCAGAGTGATATCTCAGCAGCAGAACGTCAGACCAGCATAAATATGTTCCAAAAAGCCAAGAAGTCACTTGAGGACAGAAAATATTATGTTTTACTTGATATTGCCACACAATTAAATATTTCAACCCCTAAGAACTATTCGCAGCAAACACGCTGGATGAAGAAAGAGAACATTGAAATCGAGCAGCGTGTCATGCACGCCAAGTCTACATACAACTTCATTTTCTCAGAACTTGAGAGTGATGAAGAGAGAGATCACTTGATAAGAAATTTTATCCGACAAGTTTTTCAGATTCATACAGAATAAGTTGTTGACATTACGTCCAGCATCTGTTATATTAATATAGTAAACACAAAAGGAGGGTCAGATGGCCACAACAAATGAAGAGAGAAAGCGCTACGTTAGGGAATATATTCGTTCCTTGGTAGCAATTGAGGAGGCAATGGAGCCCTATAAGGATCAGAAGCGTGACTTGCGAACTGAATTTCGTGAAAATGGCTGGCTAGATACTGATGAGATTCGAGCAGCCGTAAAGGCGTATCGCCTTTTTAAGGGCAAGGTCAACATCGACGAAGTTGTTGAGAACTTTAATATGATTTCTGGAAATGATGGAGGTGAGAGTTGATTATTCAATATTCTAAGACTCGCCACAACTCACGAACACCCCAACGCGCCAACCCCTCTGATGCCGGCCTTGATGTATTCTATTGCCCAGAAGAAGCAAATGCTGCTGGCAAGTGGCTGTCGCCAGGAACATCCAGCTTGTTCCCCACTGGGCTTAAATTTGGTATACCTCACGGCTATATGTTGGAGGTAAAGAATCGTTCTGGTGTAGCTGCTCGCCGTGGACTGATTGTCGGGGCTTGCGTTGTTGATTCCGGATATAGTGGAGAGGTGTTTGTTGATCTTCATAACATTGGCAGAGAGCCCCAGTTTGTCAC
>UEXM01000054.1_pt1 | contig 134593 bp, 172 predicted proteins | sample 1796661 | NCBI WGS metagenome assembly UEXM01 (sample SAMEA4772469, study PRJEB27181) | metagenome | reverse complement strand
ACATAATCAGCTGCTCCAGGTAAATCACCAGAGGCTCCAAAACTACTATACTGTCCGCTACCTAAAAAGTATTCACCATATCCATTCGATGCCGTAAACTGTGCTTCTGGTAAAAATGGAACAAATTGCCCACTAGTTCCAGAACCACTATATTCAACTCTAAAATATTGAGGAGCTAATGCTCTATCTTTCCCTACTCCACCAAATGATGAACTAAAACGAGCAACCGAACTAAACGACAATGTATCTCCAGCAACAAATGAACCAGTAACAACATGTATCAGCTTATAATTGTTAGCCGTTGAATAGTTTCCAGATCCAGCTGGTACAACAACGTCTAATGTAACATCACCTGTTACAGCTTTATTTGCATTTGAGTAATTACTCCTATCCGTTAAACTTATATTTGTTGCTCCATGCTCTGTAAAGGACCAACTAGTAATAGACGAAACAAAATTTCTACCAGCAGAAATAGAATCCAGTTCAAAACTATTATTTCCTACTCTATTTGTGGCACCACCAACGGTTGATAAAGAACCTGATTTCACCAATACTCTATTTGCACCACCTGGATCTTTAATTGCAAGTCCAGGCAATGTACTACTAAGTTCAACCGTATTGTTGGAATTTCGTAATACTTGATCTGTTAATTCAAACCCACCAATTTTACCACCAGTAAATAAAACCTTAGAACCCGTAATATCTCCAGTTGTTTTGACATTAAATGGTGCACTTCCTGAATTTTGTAAAGATGTGGCTGCTGCAAAAAATCTTGTATCACCAGTTGATGATAACCCTGTAAACGTCCCACCAGTTGGTTTATGAATAGTGTTACTTCCTATTGTCCAATCTGCAATGAAACCTTCAGATGCAGTTAAAACACCCTCAATAACAGCTCCACTTGCTATCAATTGTCCAGAAGAAGATACGGCAAAATTAGTACCAAATCTAACATAATGACCAGTCGGCGTAAAGTCTATATAAAACCCGTCATTTGGATTTGTATCGGGACCCTTTGTTGACATAAATAGAGCAGATCCATCCGCATCTAATGTTGCGTTACTACCGCTTAATTTACCGTCTACTATTTTCCAATTACCAATGTTACCTTCAGTTGCCGTAACAGATCCAGAAATTATAACATCTCCGCTTGCCGATAAATGGAATGCAGATGAACTTATTTCTATTATTCCACCTGAACCTGATATAAACTGACTTCCAGAATTACCAACAAAAAATGAATCTGCTATCACCTCAAATCTAGAAGGTACTGTACCAAATCTAAGGGATCCTGATGCTCCTACTAATTCTAATCCTACTCCAGAATAGTTATCACCAGAATTTGGCAATACAGATCCACTGTATATCATAAAACCCGTATGAGAATTGTTTGCACTTGCACTGGTAAAACCTTGATATTGAACAGATCTAATAAATCCAGAAGCAGTTGCCCCGTCGTTTCCAGTTTCTGGTAGCTTGGATTCTATACCTCCAAAATGTATACCTGAAGATGTAGTATCTCCACCCAAAAATAAAGATCCACCAACTACGTTATCATTACCTAAAATGTTTATATTTTCACCTTCAAACTGTACTCCATCTGGAAAGTCTGGAAGTGTTGTTATTACAGTTGTAGACTTTTCATTGTTTGCATTGTAAAATTCAAACGCAAAATCTAAATTATCTGGTCTTTTTTGTAATGGTGGTAATACTGAATTTAACCTAATAAATTCTGGGGAAAAGTTTGTATCGGCTGCTGGTCTAATTGATAGTTCTGAAAGTTCCCATATTCCTGAATCAAATCTAACGTGTAACATTGCAGTACCAGTACTGTCAGCTACAAACACCTTTTCAAAATATGGGTTTTCTACTCTACTAAGTTTGTTGGCTGCGTTTTCTACTGTTACTGCGGCAATGGCTCTACCGAATCCATCGTATTTGTTGGAGTCTCCAAAAGCCGAACCAGAAAGGTGAAAAACAGCCTTAGCTGTATTAGAACTTCCACCTATATTGTTTACGACTGCACGACCACTTATTGAATATGCCACACCTTCAACAAAACTCATTGAATATTGTGGCTTTAATTGTAATACAATCCCAGTATCCTCGTTACCATCTAGTAAATCTATAGAAACTGAACCAGATATGAATAATGAATCGTTTAAATATTGATCAGCAGAATATGTTTGAAGCGTTATGGCTCCAGCACCTGTTGGTCCAGAATTAAAATCTCCAGAAAAAGCATTCCAATACTTTGTAAAAATATCATCACCAGAATAATAGCCCAATCTTGTTGTTCCAGTTATACTGGTTGGATCTATCAATAATTCTGGTGATTCTATTGGTGTGTCTATTACCTTTTGCCAATTACTGAATGGACCATTATTTTTAACATATCCAGCTATTCTATAAACATCCCCAGAAAATGTTCTTACATCATAAAGTTGAACATCTGCAAACGATCTAAAATTTATACTACTAGAATCAAATTCTGTTGGTTTTGGCCAATTTACATTATATGTACTAGAATTTAATGCTGAAATCTTAAACGCGTTACTTCCAGAATCATATATTCCAAATGGTTTTTGTACTTCAATTGTTTTCTTATTTATGACTCTTGATATTCTTGCTGAATATTTAGGTGTACTGAATTCACCAGAAGGGTTGAATCCTAAATTTGCCTGTGGATCAGTAATCGAAATAGTTCCACCAACCATTGATGAAGAAAAATCTGCTCCATCAACAGTGAACGTGTATTTTGGAGACGTTATCTTTTGTACATCGTAATTTCCAAACGGACTAAAACCGAATTGTTCATCTGTATATGACGGTATTTCATTATACGCTGCACTATCTGTTACAAACGTATTACCCTCAGTTCCAACCGCTGGAACACCTAAAACAGTTCCAAGTGATTGGTTGTTTGATCCAGTTGTGGATGCAGTTGAAGTTACTTGACCCTTTATAATTTCACTGATTACTGCTTTGGGTCGTTTAAAAAATCTTATTGGTCTAGAATTTATTATCTCTTTGTTTATTGAGATAATTTTTGTATATTTTACATTGTAAACGTCAACAAACTGAGGAGGTATTTCAAAATCCACCTTTGTTGGGTCTATCTCACCCAATATTGTTAATTCAGCTGTACCTTCAGGAACATCATCGTATACTTCTATAGAAACACGTATTCCCTGTCCCTCTACATAATTGAATACTGGTTCCATGTATATTGGTCGACCTTTAAAATCCACCAATTCCATTTTTAATACTACATTTTCCCTCAAAAACGGGGATCCTAGAAGTTTAAACGAAGATCTACCAGTAGACAGTTCTTCGGGAATGTCTGTAATGTTGAAATATCTGTTTTCGGTATCGGTAATATATGTTGTTATATCCGATAAGCCTTGAAGTTGTACAGTTCTTTTAGTTACGGCCATTTTATAGTTTCCAAGCGATTAATCATAGATAAATATTGCGTAACCAAAGATGTGTCACGTTTTTACAATAAAGTTATATTTATATTATATAAAAATTATATAACAACAAAGAAAAATAAAAATATGAGAACCAGAGTGAAACGAGCTAAAATGTGTGTGTATCTAGATGTAGAACTTAGCGATTGGATAAAAACTCACGCTATACATGAATACAGAAGTTTTAGTTCATTCTTAAACAAGTTAATGTTAGATCATAAGACATATATTGAAAGTACATCTAACATTGAACTCCTAAAAACTGAAACTAAAAGTTAATACTACTAAACCCGTCTTCTTTTTTAATCTCTAGTAATTGATCGGTAAAATCTCTCATTGCATCTATGTGCGATATGATAAGACTGAATGAGTACCTTGTCTTTAGATATTGAAATAGCTGATATGTTGCATTTAAATTGTCAGCGTCCATAGATCCAAAGCCTTCATCAATTGCTAAGAAGTTACTCCTAGGTAGATTGGATATATTGGTTAGAGCAATTCGAATTGCCAAAGATGAAACAAATCTTTCCATTCCAGATGCCAACTCTAATGGCCATTGCTTATCATCTCCATAACAAATATAGTTGTTAACCATCTTTCCATCCATTTCAAACATTAATGTAAAATCTACAACTTGTGATAATATGTCATTAACTTCCATTTCAACTGTAGATAATATTTTAGATATAAGATCATATGAAACACCGTCTTTGTTAACTGCTTCTAGATAGTATTTGTATGCTTCGTATTGTACTTCTAACCCTTTTACACTATCAATCGTTTTAACAATGTCTGCTTTTTTAGTTTCCAACTGCACCTTTTTTCCAATATATTCTTGAACATCAGCAGTTATAGCTTTCATTTCTGTAGAAATAATATTTTCTTGGTTTCGTTTCTTATCTATTGTTACATTTAACTCGTCATTGTACTTTATATCCTCTAACGATTCGTTATGTTTTTTAATGTTCCTAAGTAGATATTCCTTTTCTTTGGTTTGATACGATAGTTTTCCTTCATCAGTACTTATTTGGCTGATACACAGTTTTCTAGAATGTGTAAAACTATTCAAACTTTCTTTTAATTCAAAATACTCATCGTATCGTATAGGAATATCGGAGCTTATTTGAATTTTATTTTCTAACGTCTTTAATTTCGAAACAGTTTTACCAGCAATTGCCTTATCATTTTCCAACTCTTCCTTTGTCTTTATTGCATCTTTGACAAATACATTATCCATACAGAAGTTACAATTTGGATCATATGTAAGGTCACCTAGTTTTTTAATCTTATCTAACTTTGTACTAACTTCTAATTTTAAAGAATTTGCCTCTGATTGCGCAACTGTTTTTGATTCCAATAGTGTATCGTATTCGGCTTTTTTTGCTTCTATATTATGATACTTTTCTGATTTTAATCTATTAAGTAGTATCTCTTCATCAGATTTGCTTTCTTCAATCTTAGTTTTGTTTTCTATTATCAGTGCTTGCATAGACTCTATATCAGATTCAACATGTGTTAAACTATTTTCCAAATCTTCTTTAGACTGTATACGTGGATCAACTGGTCTTAGAGATCTTAAGAGTGCTACTATTTCTTCTTTACATGAATCTAGTTCTTTTTCTTTTACATCCCTGGAAACTTCTAACTTTTCCAATGTACCGTAAACTGATGTTAATTCATTTTCTATATCTGATATTTGTTGGTCATAATCTACATCCATAAAGTTCTTTAGCATTGTTTGTAAACCACTAGACTCCTTCATTGCTAAATCATAAAGTTGATCAAATATGGAAAGACCTAAAAACTTAGATAGTATTTCTTTACGTTCTGTTTGGTTGTGATCTAAGAAAACTGCACTATTTGTTTGTGAGGAAAAACTTGTAAGGATAAAATCTTCATACGTACCAATTATTCCCCTAATTACTTTATTTGTACTAGCTCTTTGATCTCCATTCAGAGATACATGTTCTCCATGTCTATCCACCTTAGAAAAGTTTACATCTACCTTTACATTTCCCCTGTATGCAACTCGACCATAACGTTCTACACAATATTCTTCATCACCTATCTCAAATATAACCTTACAAGAAAAATCAGACTTTGAATGGTTCATTATGTTTTCTGCTTTCCACGCCCTAGTTGACTTGTCAAATAAACAAAATGTTAACGCATCAAGAAGGCTAGACTTACCACTTGCATTTGAACTAAACAATCCAACAACACCGTTACACTTTTCAAAGTCTATAGCGTTATCTTCTCCATAACTAAACATGTTAGAAAATTCAAACCTTTTAAGTTTCCAATTTACATTCCGTTGAATAGATTCTTCTATTAACATAGAATTTAAATCAGAATCTATTTTTCGTATCTTATCAAATGTTTCATCAGATATGGACGGAAATTTAATTTTTAAGTAATCGCATATTAGTGAAGCTCTATGTTCTGGATCAGTAACGTCACCAATTGATAATGTAGATGTATCAGAATCAGAAGACGTATTATCAGTTCGTATTACTGCTACTTCTTTTAGATTGTATCTATGTCTAATAACCGTTAATGCCTTCTTTAAATCTGTATTGGAAGTATTAGAGAGTCTAATTCTAAGTCTTGCATACTTTGGCATATTTGTTACTTTTGGTACTAAACCGTTTTTTATATCCATTGTAAAATAGCCGTAATCATTCGTAATCTCTTGATGCTCGAACGTTCTATCCTTTACATCCCATACAGATACACCATGGCCAAGTAACGTTTCCCCGTGGTTTTGTTGAACTAACGACCCGCAATATCTAACGATTGGTTTTGTAATCTTACCAGTCTTATATGCTTGCATAGTTTGCATCTTATGAATGTCACCCAACATTACCATGTCATAACCATCAAAGTCTTTTAGTTTAACATCGCTAGGAAGAGCAAAACCTAAATCAGTCCCAGCTTTATCGACAGTTCCATGATATAATAAAACCTTATGATCTGATTTAATATCCTTTGGATCGGGTAAATTTGCTTCATCGTCCCAAACATCCAGTACTCCAAAACCTACACCACCAACATAATATATTCCAGTATCCTTCCAATAATGTAAATCTGGATGTTTTAAGTTGTCTACAATTGGAGTTAACACATCTAGTCTAGATCTATTATTTAAGTTACAATCGTGATTTCCAGCAATAATAACAGTTGGGCATAAATCAGCCAAGTTCTTAAATAACCTTGATAATTGATCAACTAGTTCTGGGGACATGTCGGTTTTACTATGGGCTATATCTCCTCCAATATAGACCATAGAGTTTCCTTCATCATCCTTCTTTATAAATTCATATAAATTTTCAAAAACTTGTTCGTATTCTTTATGTCTCTTTAAATTTCGTATCTGTATATCTGATATGTGATATACTTTCTTTAAAACCCTAAATGGTGTTTTTACTTTCATATTAGCCTTTGTAGTATTAAATTGTATTCGTTAACTGGAGATCTATTTGTAATTGCTGTCATCATGTTTTTATATCCCAATTCAGAGGGATCCTTGTCTTTTAGACTAACGGAAGAAACCTGTATTCCAAACTTCATTAGTCTATTTGCTATTTTTATTTCAGTATCTTTAGCATCAGAATCCAACGCTATGATACATTCCTTAACTCTTCTTTCAACCATTCTCTTTATTAAAACTTCAGGAATTGTTTTACCAAGAAGAGGTATTGCATTTCTTTTAATCGCCATTGCATCAAAAACACCCTCGCATAATATTATTGGATCATTCCAATTAATATACAAATCGAACGGTATTATATTTTTTGAAGTTGGAGGGTTTTTATATTTTAACTTTCCAGGATATATAGATCGACCAACGAAGTAGTTTAACTGACCTTTATCATCGTACGACGGAATGATTATTCTATTAGAGTAATCACCACCTATGCAATATCCAATATTATACCTAGTTATGTCATCTTTAGAAATATCCCTTGATTCTAGATAGCGCATTGCATGACCTACAACTATTCCACTTTCTGAATCACTTTTTAGTGGTTTAAACTCATTTGGAAGCTGTAAGTTGATAATGTCTCTTTTACTTTCGTATGAATCTAGGTATGACTCTAGAATAGCATTGAGCTCTTTATATATACCTTTAGGCGCATGTAACTTCTTAGCTAATACAAATATCGATCTCCCCTTTGAACCACACACCCAACAATGCCATTGCTGAGTATCTATGTTTATTTGGAGTTTTCTCTTATGGTGATCACAAAAAGGACAATAGTATATCAACTCAGGTCCTTTGGCTTCTTTACCTGGCCGATCAAATAATGTATTTAAAACTTCTAATATTCTAGTTTTCTTATTCATCTAATAGATCTAGAAAATCCTTTAGTTCTAAGCACGCATATGTCTTAGATCTGTTTCGTTTAAATATTAATACTGGTTTTAAAGATTCATCTTCTGCTGCAGATTCTGCCTGTTCTAAACATTTCCATATAGCTAGTGATTCTTGGTTTTTACACTCTACTGCCCATGGAAATTTCTTTCTTGCTGCAGGTGAAAGTTGAATATCTATACCAGATTCTCCCATAGTAGTAGACTTAAAGTCTCCTTCTTCTAGGACCTTAGAATATTTTTCAACTAAAAGATCTCTGACTCTGTTTTGTAGTCTCTTTCCTTTAGCTTTAGCACTTTTAGTTTTCATTAACTTTAGAAGAGTAGTTTTTAATAGTTTTATTATTTATAACATTTATTAGCTTTTAGCTTTAATAGCTTTAGCATTTGTATTAGCTTTTTCTGTAATTCAAAACAAAACGTAAACCTAATCCGAGGGGACAGGTAATCTGATTCGAATAACCGAACTAATTTTAGCATGCTACTATTAATATATATAGTGAAAACTAGTTAAAACACAATTTTTTTATATATTTTTTTTGCGTTCCTTTTGGCAAAGTCTTCGGCTTGTTTTTCAAATGGGTTATCCCAGTAAAAATCATTACCCTTCTCTACTTCCATCTGACCTGCTAACGTGTATTCTTGCTCGTATCTATTTGCACCATACTTTTTTCTCATTTTGGCATGATCTATTTCGTGTAATACAGACTCTATAAAATCTAATAAGTTATCAGGTCGTGGATCTAGTGTTATAACATCCTTGACCCAATCATAATCTGCTTTGTTTCCAGTTCCAGATTTAAATGTTAATTTAGATCTTACACCATATTTTTTAGTTAATTTTTTTGCAACATTCAAAAGATCATTTTGTTTAATCTTCTGTTCTCCAACTATTTCTTTACTGAACTTTAATGTTTTTACAGGCATATTATATCCAAAGGCTATAGCCATCATCATTCTAGAATTGCCAGCTAGCAAATACAAATCGTTATTTTTGTCTCTTACAACCAAGGGCGGAGGTAATTTTTCATTTTTCGCAAATGCCCGGTACAAGCTCTTATAGTTCTTATCGTATTTCTTCATCAACCTCAATGTCGCTAACATACGAGCTTTCTGAGTAGGTTCTGACAAGATTTCTTTTACATCTGAATTACGTAAGGAATTTAACTCGTGTCTATCTAGTAATTCTAATGGTGCGTCTTTTACATGGAACGTAACATCGTCTCTATCCCTAAACATATTAGGTAGAGCCTTCTTAGTTACCTCATTGTCAAAATACTCATCTTGTTCAGATCGTATTTCACTTTCGGTATATTCCCTATAATGTCTATAGGCTTTTAAAGTACCATCCACCATGCTGCTGCTATCTCCACGAATAAATCCGTTCCGGTGTTCCATGCCCATCTTTCTTTTGTTCCGTACGTTTCTTCTGTACCTTCAACGAAATACTCGAATATTTCCCATGCAATCCCGATAATAACAACCCACATGACAGCCCAAAAATCTGATGAGCCTAGCCACTGTGCAACCTTAGCTATAAATAATCCTGCAGCTAAATGATAGGATGTCCACCCATCTAATGCTCCACAATTAACCTGCCAACTATAAAACTTTGCTAATGGATTATTCATTTTTGTCCTTTCTACTTGCTACCAAACATTTTAGAAAAGAAACCTTTTTTCTTTCCCTTCTTGCCTTTTTGCATTTTCTTACCTTTTTTCTTTTTCTTCTTTTTAATTTCTTCCATTCCAGCCATATTCATATCAGCTGCATTAATGGTTGGTACAGCAGCGAAAAGAAATACTGCTGATAATAAAATCTTTATTACATTCTTCATAGGACTTCCTCCAGTTTTTTGTCTATTAAGTTTATTATTCCCTTAAATGCTTTATAATCTTTTTTTATAGCCTTGCCTCGATCTAATTTTACAAGTATTGTTTTATAATTTTGTACCAAACTACTACCATATATTTTTAGCATTGATAGTCTCATTTTATCCGGATCACCTTTAAACGCATTTTCCTTTATCTTACTTCCTTTGAATTTATCAAACTTAAATTTAGCGGATCCATTTTTTTCTATATGAGATATAATATTTTTTGCGTTTGTTGTTGACTTTAAAAGTTTAGCTAGGTATTTTACTAATGGTTTTCTTGGACCGGTCCATAAAATTTTATTTGGTTTAAGGAATATGTCGTACTGTTGATAACCCTCTGGACTGTCTTGATTAGATAGTGCTATAGTGTATACTTTCATTACTTTTTATAATAATCGTTTAACTTTCTCTGTGCAGAAGATACGTCCCACTTTCCTTGACGTTTTGATCCAATTTTAATTGCATCGATAAATGCATGTTTTAAACCAGGAGCATTAAAGCTAGACATACCTTTGTCTATCATACCCATATGCTTATCTATATCATGTAGTATGACAGTCAAATTGTTGCGAATTCTTTTTGCAGCTTTCGCATCGTCATCTGCAATAGATTCTTCTACATTGGGAGAGAATGCTCTACCTGGATGATGATTAGATATATGTCCAGTTTGTTTGGATTTATCCAGTAAATCTTTCATTTTAATCATTAGAATACTCCCATTATAATATCATGATTACTAAACACCTTCTTAGATCTGGCAAACAACATCTTATCAAGTCTAGCTCGAGCTTTACCTGTATCGTTTGAATCCCGTAGTAATTCTTCTACATACATAAGACCCTCGTATGCACGAATTAGTCTTTTGTCTCCAACCTGTCTAGCCAACTCCATTCTAGCTCTAGTGTGATTGTTTCTATCTGTTAACATTCTGATAGATTCAATATACGCTGAACCTAATTCTTTCTTTTCGTTTATAGAACGACTAGGAAATGGGTTGTTTATTGGTCCAAGACTAACCAATCCACCCAATCCTTCCTTTAATAAGTCTTTCAATTTAATCACAATTAACCCCTATCTTTTAATTTTATCATTTTACATATCCAAAAAGCATCCCTCTTCCATAGGGCTTAAATTCTAAATCTTTTCCATCAATAGCCTTTTTAGTAGATTTAAGATACCAAACTGTTTTACCTTGAGCTTTACCACGCGGCTTCAAATTGCTTATTTTAACTTTAAACGATTTTTTATAGTGACTCAATTCTTTTCCTTTTAACTGTAAAATGACGCCAGGTGCTTTTTTGTGATATTTGTTATCAACTACAACGTGATCACCCTTTACGGCTAAAAAATGTTGTAAATATTTGCCGCTCACAACAAGTGAAATTCTATCGCCAGGTTTTGGAACTTCTGTTGCTTCGTTTAATAAATCTTTTAGTTTGATCACTAATTATTCCTAAACAACCTATCATACTCTTTACGGTCATATTTTATACCAGCGTATTGAGCAGCTACCCAAAGATCCATATATTCAGTATCTGTTCCAATTTTTACTTTCGGTCTATAAGAAGGTTCTCCGGAGATCATATCAGAATCTGTCTTTTCAATAAGTTTTTTTATTGTCATTGCTTCTGATTTAGTAAAGGTTGTTCCCCAAATGGTCCACATGCTACCACTATCTTTACCATATTTGTATACTGAAATTTCTGCCGATGGTTGACTGTACATTGTCATTTTTTTAATTTTAAATCCACCCTTTTTAGCAGCTGCAGCAAAAATAGGTTTTGCAAATTTCATCTGTTCAGGTGTCATTTTGTTCTCAACAAGCCTAGGCTTCTTTTTCTTTTCAGAAAGTACAACTTTGATACCTTCTCTTATGATGTTTTTGAGTTGTGACTTTTTAATTTTCATGATCTAATCCTTGTTATCCAAATCTGTTCGTTTGAAATCTTTTAATTGATTAACGACTCTGCTCATATCACCGTATTTTCCTGGCCAAAATCCTGCACTTGATACGCCCAATTCTATTTTTCCAGTTTTATATACGTATACTGGCAATATATCATTTCCACTGGCAGCTTTTACTGTGTAAAATGCTCCATATATTGCTCGAGTCATTCCTCTTTTCATAGGTTTAATTTTCTTAACTTTTATTCCAGCTTTTTTCATAGCTAAATCTATAAAATCTTTTATTGCTACAACGTGTTGATCGCCGACTTTTTCGTTTACTACACCTTCTTTTAAATTTCTGAATTTATCACCCATAGATAGTAAATCTGATACGTCTTCAAAACCATGAATATGTCCATTAAACATACCTTGACCAACTTTTTTTCTAATTGCTAAGGCCCACTCTCTTTTATTTTTATCTGGAACTTCTTTATGTTTTTTCATAAACTTTAAAAACTTTTGATACTCATCTACGAAAGCACCGAGATTTAAATTGTAGTCTTCTTTTGGGAAACCATCAAAATCTTTATATGGGTGTAAATCTTCACTTATTTTATTCTCAGGAACAAGCGCTGGATAAAACTTATCTAATTCATTCCACCACTTTTTAAATGACCTATATGCTCTCTTATCGCCATGGCGTTTTAAAGCTTTGTCTACCTTTATCATTTGATTGTGAAGATCATCGTATGCTCTATCGATATCTTCTTTTACAATTTTATTTGCGGATTCGTTTGCAAGTCTTAATGCGTCTGCTACCTTTGGATGATCTGATAACCCTTTAGCCATCTTTTCAATTTTCTTTACAGCACCAGTCATGTTTCCACTCATACCGATTGCTAGCATTATTGCCTTTTTAAGTTTAGAGCTTAACTTGCCTTCATTTGCTGTTCTCATCATTTGGGCAATTCTGCTTAATAATTCTTTATCTTTTTTGGATATGTTTTTAAGTTGACGATCTTTCGCCATTTTGGCAAGCGTTTTAGCGTAGGCTTTAGTTGATTCATCGACGTCTTCATTTTTTGCGTCGTAGTTTTTATCAATATAATTAAAAAAATCTTTCTTTTTAGAGCTGTCCAATTCTTGTGGGGATTTTATACCAAACTTTTTCATGGCTTTGTTGAAGAATTTTTGGTATTCTTCTTTTCCTTCTTGAGCCACATTTATCATCATATGCTTAAGAATCGCTTCGTTATAATATCCCATTATCGGTTCCCTGTTATTTATAAATAAATATGGTCAACTTTGTTTATTGTTCAACATAATCACTGTTGTACACGTACTCAAAAAATCCACCGTATTCTCCATCGACATTTCTAGCAATTTCTTCAAAGTCCTTTAGTGTATTGTATAAAACAGCGTCACCAGTAGAAGGCTTATATATTTTTGAAAAATCCTGTGCAACGCCTTTCATCATTTTGACAATTTTGTTGCATTTCATCTCTAGCTTCTTTAAATCTCTCTTCTTAGCGGCAACTTCATTAATATCTTCCTGTTCCAATAAAAAATCTTTTAAACTTACCATTTCTTACAGCTCCAATATCTTGCTTTCCATTTCGGCCCTGGATTGTCGCAATTGTGTCTAGCCCTAAAGGATGCTCTCGCTTTTGGATTTGACTTTCTAATTCTCATGGTGCCACCCTTTGCGTCACCACCTTGACCAAAATGAACTACCACAACATTACCTTTTTGGTTTTTAACGTATACTTTAAATTTTTTCTTATCGCCCTGCATGGGCTTATTGAGTTTTACCTTACGACCTTGATACTCAGCTTCACCAAGTGTTTCTTTACAATTACAGAATGATATTGTATAACCTTCTCCCAGCTCTTCACTAGATACGTCGTACGATTCTTCATGTTCACAGCCACAATGTTCCTTCACTTCTGGTACACAATTCGGAACACTTTTCCCGTTCTTATCTTTCATACCTATCTGTTTATATCCAGTCCAGCATGCCTTCTCAAGAAGGTTTACTGCCTCTATATGATACATTTTCTTTTTTGCCAATGCAGCCTTTACATCCTTAAGATCTTTTTTCATGAGCTTTAGAATTTTTGGGTTCTTAACTGAATTCATCATACCCTTTAGGTCAATAATATATTGAGCCAATTCATTCCTAGAAAATTTATCTCCGAATCCCATTATTTTTTCCTATGCTTTGTGACTTGTTTCCATTGGGATGCATCAACCTTACGAGCGGGTCCACCAGCTAAGAATGAATTTACTCTTGCCATTGCCCATGCATGTTGACTTGCACCTGGTCTATGTCCAGTTCTCCAAGCCGCCAAACCCTTATTGTAAACAGTGGTTAACACACCTTGTGGAGCATTGGATTTCTTAGCTTTATTTTTTAAAGCTTTTTTAATTTTTGCGGATAATGCTTCATGTACAACTTTTTTGTTTTCTTCTGATAATTCACCGTACATTTTTTTAAATTTTGCATTCCATTTGGAAGGTTTTGTCTTTACACCCTTATCAGATCTAAAGCCCTTATATGCCTTAGGGTCGTCGCTATCCATTTTTGATCTTCGCTTAATAACTCTTTCTCTTTCTTCTTTATCTTTTTTAGAAAGCCCTTTATAGTAGTCGGGTTGCTTTTTAGGTGACTCGCGTAATACGTGATCTACTAAATCTGGCCTATCAAATTCATCTGCTATTTCTTCTAGCACATTATCAACTTGAAACTTAATGTCTCCCAATGTCTGTGTTGCAAAACCAAAGTCTCCTCTTTTCATATATGATTGCACTCCCTTAGAGTACTTTTCAATTTTAATCAGCTCTTTCCTAAAATACTTATTATCTTTAAAGTACTGAATATAACCCTTCCTATTGGGCTCATACGCTTCATTTACGGATTCTTTAAATGTTTTCTTAAACTCTTGTGATATCTTATTCAATGACTGCATCAACTTAGGTTCTTTTTTTACTTTCTTATCATATATAGTAATCTTACCATTAGGAGCAATATGAGCTATATCTTTATAGTCACCAGCCTTCTCTTGGTTCCTATCATATACGGTCATACCATTTCCTTTGAATCCTGCACCAGTATTAAATTTTCCGAATATTCCTTCATTTACTGGATTCTCAATAAAATCTTTTGCCTTACTTAAATAGTCATTGGCTAGTGTGATCTTATCCATCCACCAACTCATAAGTTCATCGTCATGCGATTCCAATTTATTGATTATGGCTTCTGCATTTTCAATAGAAACCTTTAACTTTCTAATGGCTGAGGGTTTATCTGTATGTCCGTCTTCGTTAAGGTTTTTCATAGAGTTATCCTTTAGATTTCTTTTTCCATGTATTTGATACTTCGTCTTTAGTTATTGGTCCACCAGTTGCCCATGTATTGCAGCTTCTAGCAGAATGACATTTAAAGTGATGCATCCAACAGTATCCCAAAACACCAGTATTATCAGATGTTTCTCCTGGCATGCATTCTAACATTTTTGGTGATATATCAAACGCAACACAATTTAAACACCTTGATTTCATAGCAGCTTCGGTGGTTGTATTCCACTGTTTAGCTATTTTTTCCCAATAATCCCCAGGTTCGTTAACATTTAATGGACCATAATTATGGTTCTTTGTTGTTTCGTCCCTGTTTTTTGTGTTCAAATCAATATCCTGTGTAGGTGCTGGACAACTGTTGTCTTCCTCATTGAGGTCTCTCCAATCCCTATACTTTTTCCACATTTTTATTCTGTTCATTTTGTCACCTTCTTAACTTTTTCTATTGATCTTCCGGCAAAGTAAGCAGCATAAACAGTCATTAGTAGAGTTTGATAAACTGGTATATAAGCAACACCAATTGTAAACTCACCTAGATTTCCATCAAAGATGCTTAATATAGTAAATATTACTGTAAGAAAGATTAATGTAATTGGTCTAATATTTTTTGATAGCCAACTGCCATGTTTCATATCTGCTTCCCATCTTGCTGATACTTGTGCTTGTGCAGCTTGTTCTGCCTGTGCTATTATTTGGGTAATTCTTTCTTTAGCCGCAGCTTTCTCTTCACCTGATGTATGTAAATTGTCAATTATATTACCTACATCTTTTATTGTATCTCCCCCAAGTAAACTTCCTGCACCTTTTGCTAATGTACTTAATAATCCCATAACTTATCTCCTTAACGTGTAGACACCTTATTCTTGATTAACCACCACTGAACTTTATTGATTAACATATCTTCATTTCTACGGTTCTTACCACGACTACCAAAACTATTTAAATAGTCCTTAACTAAATAGTATGCTGGTTCTTCATCCTTTGAACCAGGTCTGATGTTGGCAACCACTTGAGCTGCTTGCAAATCTGTAGTTACATGGTATTGTAAATAGTCATAATCAAATAAACTTGTATAAATGCTTGATGTCTGAATGTTGTGTAAAACAGGTTGACTTTTATCGTCTCTCCAATCCCACTTATTCTTATACTTAGAATGTCCCCATCCCAATATAAATGCATATGCTTGGTACATTAACGAATCTGGTTTTCTAGCTTTACCCGATTTTTTACCTTGATAATCTAACTGGTGAAAACCACCACTCTTAGCCATCATACAAAGTTTTTTTGTAGTTGCTGGTACTTTAAATTTTTTGCCGGTTTCTTTTTCGGCTCTCTTTATCTCTTTAGTGAAATCATCCGGAAATACAATACTAGATTCCTTTAATATGTCTTTTAGTTTAATCATTACGGAGCCTCTATTGCAGCTATTTGTCCCTTTGCCTTTTTCATAGATGTATGACAATTAGAATGTTTCTTACCCTTTTTATCAGTATAATACATAACAACGCTACCCTTGTCTCCATCAGACTGTGTACACGATTGTTTTTTAAAATTGTATGCCTCTCTGACTTTTAGTGCATGTATTAGTTCTACAAGATCTTTCATTTTAATTTTATTCAAAAGACATCTCCACCAATTGCGTCTTCGATAGCCTCTTTAATATCTTTAGGCTTAACGTCTATTACACCATCCATGTCGCCCTTCCAAGTATCTATCTTATCACCGTTAACAAATAAAGCTATTGACGGATAATTTCTTATTCTTAATTTCTTACAAACTTTCTTAGTGTCTTCTGATGATGCATTTATTATTTTTGCATCCTCATGCCCCTTAACACCTTTAGTATATTCTGTTCCATCATTTTCTGCCCACTTTGAACCAAAAATAACCACAACAACACCGTCACCTGTTTTTTCCTTAAAGTTTTTATCTGTTACTTGTCCGCTTAACAATCCAAATAGAAATAAAGGTAAAAATAACTTTCTCATAACTAACTCCTACTTATCTCGTTTTCTTTTTTCAAGATCACGTAATTCTTTTCGCATATCTTTTATTGTTTCTTCTAGCTCTTCCACTGTTTCGTACATGTCATCCATATCGTCTTGCAGTGTTCCTACTTGATCTTTGTATTGTTCATAAGATCTAGGCCAGTTATAACCTTCTGGTCTTGAAGGGTATTCAGCTTTATATAGCATGTCCAAACTCGGCAACTCTTTTGCTTCTTCAATCTCACCTATCAACATATAATAAACACCAACAACAGAAGCTATTGCTGTACCAATACCAATCATTGTGCCGACTGACATTGAAAATTTTGTATCTTCACTTAATTCAGTTGGCTCTTCTTTTGGTTCTATTTTTTCTGAAATCTCTTCTTGTTTTTCCTCATGAGGAGAATCAGTCTTTAGTAACACTTCTGTAATGTCTTCTAGCGAGCAAAAACCTTTATCAACTAGTATCTCACCTAAAGATCTTTTATCTCCTTTGACTTGAGCCTGTAGTGCTTGATTAAGCTGTCTTTTTGTGATTATGTCTTCTTCACAAAGTAGCTTTCCTATTTTTACATCACCATTCATTGTTGGTCCTTATATTAACACACCATATAATATCATCTGAATTTCCTCATTGGATCATTTGATCCCTTATTGTTTTCTAACCACTTTTTATGTTGATTAGCTGTTCTTCCCTCAACAGACCATTTTTTGTTTAATGCCGCCTTTTTGCGTTTTCTATCTTTGGCCTTTTTACTTGGCATTGCTTAATAGACACCTTGATAAAATGTAGCTTCAGGATCTGTCCCTACTACTAAGTTATCAAAAATAATTATTCCGTGTTGCATTTCATTTCTATATGGATTGAAAAAGTATCCGTCTGCAATACCACTAACTTTACCATCTTCATATTTTTGTATTGATGCTTGAGCAAATTCTGTAAAATCAGACAACCCAACAATCTCTAATGTAATTCTACCAGTTGTTGTCTCTAACAATAATGAATCCATTTGTGTACCACCTAAATATAATTTTGTATCTATTAACTGACCATTGTCTTGGCCTGAATTGTCATACATAATTAGCGCATAATGTTCTTTCTCAGGTGTAACTCTTCCGTCTTCTCTTTGAAAGTGCAATACAAATATCTTTTTTATAGATCCGTCTTCTTGTGTAACAGCAGATCCGTATGTCGTAATACTTTCATAATACTCGCGAACATTAAACTCTGAGCCGTTTACCCACATCTCAATACTTTCTTCTAGCTTCTCTTCTACTCTGCTGTCTTCACAACTAAAGTGTAGAAACATAGCAGCACTTAATAATAATACTAACCTTCTCATTTTAAAATCCCATCCACTGATAATTTATGCCTAACTTAATATCATAAGCAGGACGTTCCCAATAATATAAATATTTTCCTTCTGCAAAAACTCCAAGATTGTCCTTTATCTTGACACCAAATATTGCACCAAAATCGTAATCATGCCATTGCATCCACATTGGATCCATAAACATAAATTCGTGTGGCTTTTTCTTTTCATCTTTATGTTCTGCATAAGCATCTGCATTATGATATGAATATGTGTCGTGACCATAGTGATACGGCATCCAGTTACCCCAAGCATGTAGCCACCAATTTTCAGCATAATGATAAAAGTCAGCACCTAAAACTATAGATGTTTCGCGCTGAAATCCAAGATCTTTCTTTTTCCCATCGATATATTCTTCCAACATACCAGGGAAATGATACAAAAAATATTCCCTGTCTGTATAAGCAAAGATACGACCATCTGCATCTCTCCACAACCAATCGTGTCCCCAATACTCTCCACCTTCATTCCAAAATGGACCAGCACCTTCTATTTCTCTAAGTTCACCTGTTACAGGATCTATTTCATATAATTGTTGCTTGATCCAATTACCGTCTTCATCTTGCATTGTTGGGTCATACCACATATTATCATCTATACCAAATGCATCTTCTGCAAAATTCCACCATTGACCTCTATACCAAGTTGTATCTAATATGGCAGCATCAAATCCATATACAGGATGTTGTCTGTGTTTTACACCTGCACTAAAACTAAATTTATTGTCCATGGCATTTGCTTTGAACCTAAGATCTGCAGAACCGTAATTTATTTCTTCTAAACCTAATTCAGTCCACGCTACTTTTGCAACATACCAAGAACCAACATATCTCAACCAATATTCTTGATTTAGATATTCGTTACCCCATTGTCTACCTTCTGACCACTTAATTAAATATTCCCAACCTTTAACTGGACCTATTGTTGCCATCTCGTTTGCATTTTGTTCTGAACCATCATACCATTGTCCACCCTTACCAGCGTTTCTAACACCTCTTTTGGGTTCATATTTAAATCTACCAATTTTTCTAATGCCAAAAGATTTTTGAAAATCGGGTTTCAATTCTCTCTCAGATCTTTCGAACACTAAGTCACCCGTAGATAGTCCGCCGACAATTGCAAATCTATCATCTTGGTATCTTGGTGCATTTAAACTAAAACTTGCGTAAGCAGTTGAGTACTTAAAAAAGTCCTCTAAAAAATTTTGTGCACTTATAGATGATAATAAAATCATCAATGTTAAGCATCTTTTTAACATATACATAGTATTCTCCAATCGCGAAACTTGTTTAGAATAAATATTGAGCAACTTAGTTTTATTTACGACTACTGGTCACTAACGCATCTGAAACTTGTCCACTTAACACAGATTGAATTGTAAAGTACAGAGAAGGGTTTCTCTTTAACAAGTCTTTAAATTCTCTTTGTTTCCAAACTAAACATTCTGTGGCATGTCTCACTACACATGTAGCTGTTGCTGGTTTTTCTGTTAAAAACGACATTTCACCAACAAACTGACCATCTCGTAACTCTGCAACCGTTTTCTCTTGAACTACAACATCAACCGTTCCATTGTAGATTAATATTAAATTGTCAACTAGACTTCCATGTTTGACTAATGTTTTTCCTTCTTTAAACTTTTCCCATTTCGCAACTTTACTTATTTTTAAATATTCTACTGGTGTCATACCCTTAAACAGTGTTTCATATAACTCAGTATTTTTATTATCCATTTTTACTGGACGTTTTTCGTAAAATATTACAGCTATATGGTATACATTAACTATTACAAATACTACGTTCCAGTTAATAGCCAACCACATAGGATCGATAGGAATTATATAGTTGTAGAGTATTGAAAATAAACTAGCTATTACAGATACTATACGAAGGTATAAAATGTCCTTGACTAGAAAAGAAAAGGCTATTAGACCAAATGCTAAGTGACCAGCTATAGTTGCTATATTCATTAGTCATCTGCATGTTCTAATAATTTAACATCGTCTTCTGCATTATTAAACCAAAAGTCAATGACCTTTGCAAATGAACCAACGAATCCACCCAACATTAATAATAATATTTCTTTCCATCCACCCATTACATCAACACCACTACTCATGAACCAAATCATAAGTCCTAATATTGTAGCAAATAATGAAACAACAACAATACTAATTAACCATTTTTTATTTTGTCTAAATTTTATTATACCGATTAATTCTGTATTGATTTGGTGTTTTTGGTCTTGTACATGATAATCTACGTTATCTTTTAATTTACTTACTATTTTACTACTTTCCATTGTTTGTCTCCTAAACGTCAAATCTAATTATGAAACTAAGTGCCAGTTCCGGATCATTTCTTATTGGTCTACTAGGTTTTGCAATTGCTAATAGATCACCCAAATCATTATACAAACCAACTGTTGTTACGTACGGTGCAAAAAACGAGTGGGTTGCAAAATCTTCAACCTTCATAGATGAAGAATACCCATTAACTGTATCATATTGACCCTCAGCAGGGGGAAGAAACGTTCTCAATTCTTTTGAATCCATCCCAGGTGGAACATCGAAACTTCCGCTTCTTCCATGGGTAATGCTTATATTGGTCGTATGATTGAATTTATTTTCTGGAATAATCACTTGATATTGGTGTTCTTGTATTGTTTTGGTTGCTCTATATGATAACTTCCACCCATCTGATCCAGTAGTACCAGCAACTATACTTGTATATCGGCTTCCTGTATCTGTTAACATAACCAAACCATATGTGTAGCTTACAGTACCAAGTGCCGATCCTGATCCATTTGAATCTGGACTACCACTTAAAAAAGCTTGTTCGTATGCTTTATCATATAGGTTTCCATATCCATCATCTTTAACTGTTATCAATCCACCTGATGAATAATCTGATATAGATATAGAACCAGTTTTTATACCTTCTCCCATAAATCTACGTGGAATAGCTACAATGTTTGCTTTATTATGGATCTTCCTAAGACCTAATTTTTGATAATGTGGTACACTTCCAGATAATGCGCCTCGTCCAAATGGCCTAAATATGTTATCTAATGCGTGTTGAGGTTGTGGAACCTGTGCACTAACCCTATTTGGAGCATTTTGAAATTCAAAAAAGTTTAATTTTATTTGGTTATACAGTGGAACCTTGTATGCCTTATATTCTCTACCACCACTTACATTTGTATTGACTGCAGCCGAAGATGTGGTCCATCCTTCTCCTCCAGAATTGCCTTCTCCGTTTGCACCTCTAAAACTACCAGATTGGGCGATATAACTAAATACTCCTTCTGGACTCGCAGTATCTACATCGTTGTAATGAGTAAACGTAAATTCTTTATGAACTTTAAATTCGTTTATCTGTTTATCATCTTCATGTATATTACCAAACATAATATGGCCTTGCTTTTACATAAATATTATATTAGTGAGCTTTGTCCGCATAAGAAAACTCCCCGAACAAACGAGGAGTTTATGGCTAAAACAAACATTTAAAACTTATTAGAAATCTAATCTAACCTTGATTAATGCCTCTTTAGATGTACTTTTCAGTATCGGTCTAGACAATTTAGCGATTGCTAATAATTCGTTACTATCGTTGTATAATCCAACTGTAGTAATATATGCCTTAGGATCGTTTCTAAATGAAGGTATTGTCAATGTAGAATCTGAACCAGTAAAATAGGTTGGATTCTGACTATGGTTATATTTTCCATGTCTAACCCTACAGAAGTAGTGTGTTGATTTGATTTGCTCTTCTCGTCTAGATGCAAAATAAGATCCACCTTTAATAGACTCAAAAAAGTCTCTAGAGTTGTTTCCATCTGCATTAGAAGCAGTTGCATATCCGCCTATAAAATCTGCAGCTAAACTACCTGTTCCCCTATCTAAAACGTCGGCATCTAATACCACCATACCGGATTCTGGATAGAATTTACCATAATATTTTGTAGAAGATCCAGTGACTGCTGCTCCTGTAGCTATAGATCCTGATATTACAGCAAACTCTCTAATTGTAGATTTTACTGTAGGATCTGTAGTTGCTCCACTATCGTCGATCAATTTGATCTTATTACCATCTGATCCAGATAGATGAAGTTCCCAGTTACCTGGATCCATCTTTTCTTTTAATCTTGATCTATTCATTGAGACGGCATAAATAGAATTTGAAGATGTAGCATCAGCTGCACCAACTTTAAATTGTGTACTTCCTGGTGGAAGCAATATATTTCTTAATTGTCTGTATATGGCCTTTGAAGCTTTTACATCACTATCACCAGATTTAGAACCTGATCCTGCGAAATGACCATAAGTTACTGAAAATTGAACCGATGCTGTTGCATCTGTTCCAACAACTCCCTGGTATACATCATAGTAATGTTCACCTGTACTACCACTTTGTGTAGAAGACGTGTGGAAAGCTGTCAAGGTTCCGACTCCACCTGACCACATTCCTGAAGAGACAATACTTAGCTGACCTTCAACTATGTCGTCTTCTATAAATTCTGTAAATACTCCGTTTGCCATGATTTAAACTCCTAATCAATGATAAATATTATCTTAATGTAATTTTTATGGATTTATTATTACCGTTATCTCCTGCGTCGCGCCTGTTGATATACCAGTTGCTAGCACTTTTACTTGAACTTGTTCCGTTACTGGAACCTCTGGTTTTGTTACTAAACTAACTCTCGTTCCAGTTATAGTCATGGGAGCCATTGTTCCCGGTGGCTGGACGATTGGAGGTGCAGTAAATTGATTCTTAACAGCTTTTCCCTTTGATATTGCATCGAATGCTGTTGCGAAATTTTTAGCGCCCATATCCACAGCATCTGTTGATCCTAATGTAGAATCTGCTGGTGGTTGAGGCGTGATCAGTGGATTAAAGCCACCTGCAGCCATATCTTCGGCTGAAAAGTTTGGTCCACTTGGAATGGTTGCACCCATTAACGATCCACCTGGTCCCAGCGTAACTCCGGGTGGGAGAGGAGGTGTTGTTGGTGGAGATGCAGGTGATTGAGCTGGTCCACTTGTTGTTCCTGCCATGGAGCCCGCAGAACCCATTATAGATCCACCTGGTCCAAATACTACGCCTGCTGGAGGACCTGCAGGTGATGCTGGAGGTGGTGCTGGAGCTGGGGCCGGTGATGGAGCTGGAGTGTTTCCACCCTGCTTATTGACGTCTTCGTCTGCAAAATGTCCAGGTTTATGTGGCATTATTTGTTACCTCCTACCATTCCTTGAAAATCTTGGTCCATTGGTGGTTCATCTGCAAATACTGCTCGTATTCCACCTGATCCGTTAACTCTTAAAATAAAATCTACTGGAAATTGTCCAGTTGCTGTAATCTGCTCAACAGTGCCGTTTGGTGTTATCAACTGTACTGCTCCATATTTTTGTATACCCATAAACATAGCACCACCAGATTGAGTCTGTCTGACACTAACTGAATAATCTGCCTGTGGCAACTCACCATCAAATCTAGGTCTATCTATTGCCAATCCATCCACTAATATGTTTGTAGTTGAACCAATTGGTAAATCGATATTTTGGAGATCTACTTGTTGTATCGTTATTGGAAATAAAGTTATCTCTTCTTGTTGTGCTGCATCTCCAACTACTATATCAACATATTGACTATCTTGTAATTCAAAAATATATTCCTCAGCTTGACCTCCATTTGCAGATGTAGAAGGACTCAACAATATAAACTGTTCTTGGTTTGAATCTGAATTGAAAACATATTCAGATTGCATTCCCTGTATTTGAGGTGTTTGATTATTTCCAACCTCCATAGTATGAAGTTTGTACCTCATAACAGAATCAGCTCTAGTAAACGCTTCCAATATTGGCATGCTATCTAGTGCTATACCGTAATAATTAGGACCTTGACCATTAGATTCATCATATAGTTCATAATCTATTTCGTCATCAGCTAAGGCAAATTTACTAATCGAGAAACTATTCCCAGCTAATTTTTGCCTTCCCTTATCCGTCAATACGGCGTCGACTATTAGTGTACTCTTGTCTAAAAACGCCATTAACTATTTCCCTTGTTATTTGTTCTTTTAATTGCTTCCGCCAGACTCATCTACAAAAGAAACATTAATTGTAGTAGCCAATGTTGCTCCGTATTTTTGTCCAGTTATCAATAAAGTAGTTGCCGCTGGCGACGAAGACTCTAGTATTGCTTTCGCCCTCACTGTACATGAAGGACCGAAAACCGTCTGACTTAAGTTTTGTGTGGACTCAACGTAATTTATTCCTACACCATCGCTACCTGCATTCTGATTATTTGGAGATGTTATGTATGCAAAGGCAGAGTTTAAAAGTGTAAATGTGTAATTTTCAGTTTCGTCATTTGGTAAGTTTGTACTACTTGGAGTAATAGTTTGAAAACCTATTGGTTGATTATTAGAACTCCAATTTACAGTATATGTTGAGCCAACACTTTGTATTGTTGACATCTTATTAGTTCCAACTGCACGGGTTACCAGTTTATATCTCATCACTGTACTAGGATCAGGAATTGGTTCCAATAGAGGCAAAGCTTCTATTACAGTACCATAGTAATCTGTTCCCAATGGATGTGTTACATCCCATAAACTATAATCTACTTCATCATCTGCCAAAGCAAATCTGCTTATGTTAAATTCATTTTGTCCTCTAGCTAATAGCTCTCTACCCTTTTTGGTTAGAACCGCATCTAGGACTGTTGTTGCGTTGTTAAGGTATCCCATTTTTGTATCTCCAAATTAAAAATAACGATTTGTTAATAAATATAAGAAAACTGACTTTTATTCATTCAAAAGTTCCACATCTACAAACTGATCTCCTGATGTGTTAGTGGTTACATCAAATGGATTTGTTTCAGTTATTTCAACAGCCAAGTTTGTACCGTCTGGAACTGTGCTTCCACCTTCTTTACAACCATCATAAACCAACCTAGTCAAACCAGTATGCATATTGTATATTGATTCGAATTCGCTAGCTTGCATTGATGATGAATATGCCTTTCTAAGAGATGCACTTACACTTGAACTGTAAAAATAAACCACTTCTTGATTAAAAACAGATAGTTTAGATGCTGTATAATGTGGTTCTAATCCTGATAAGAAATGATTATCTGGTTTTAGTTCTAACCTAGCATCAGAGTAATCTCTACTGTTAGCATCTTGTAAATAATCTAAACCGAAATTTCTTATTGTGTTAACTATGTTTAATTGACTTGAACTTACATGTCCAGTTTCGAAATCTTCTCTACTACTGCTTGCTGCAGGTAATCCTACCAAGCTTCCCTGTCTCATTAAATTATTACTACCACTGGTATTGAATCCAGGATTTTGTATGTGACCCATACGTTGTTGAGCATCAGATCCACTAGTTACGTAAATATCTGATGTTACTATATGTGAAGTTCTCAATAAAGAATCTGAACTTGATACAGAAGTAACTACTCTATCTAGCTGTGCAGTTCTTTGCTCGTATGAACTAGTAACGGCTTGCCTAGCTTCTTTAATTGTTCCATCTGCAAATGTTCTAGAGCCAGTGGCACTACCAATACCATATTCTCCAGCTACAGATAAATCGTCCCTACCTTCATATTCCCTAGGTTGGGCTTCTGGTATTGGTATAAGAGATGACATTTTTGGTCTCTCTAACATGGGCGACTCAATCAATATTCCAATGTTTTTCTTTGCTCTTCCTGGGGCAAATCTTCTTATATGGTCAAACAAACTTAAATCGTAATATTTTATTAATTTTAAATAATCCCAAAATCCTTGTCTAGTTGTCCACTTTTTCCAATACGTATCATTTATTTGGTCCAACCCACCATCAATATATCTATCATTGTCATTATCTCGTGGATCTCCCAAGTATTCATTAAAATCCAAATCAGCAAGTGATAATATAATATCTTCATTTATGACATCTGTTGGTGCAAAGTATATACCTAATTTGTTTGAGTCTAATCCTGATTTATCAAACGTACTTAATTCTACACGTTCAGCTCTGTTTAATACAGCTGGTATACCATCAGGAGTTTTTAACTGTGAACCTTCCAACCTTACCTTATTGTTTGCCTTTGTAAATCCTATTTTTGGTACAAATGATTTTTGTCTATCAAAAACGTTACTAAAGTTTACTTTGTCCGGAAAATTAGATGCAGTAACATATATTTGGTCGTCAGTATATGTATAATCTTTTATTATTAATGGGTTAGAATTTAAATTTGCATTGTCGTCAAATGATAATCTCATTGATAGATCGTAATATGAAGAACTTGCATGGTTACCATTGATTGCCTTTGGTGCGCCAACATGATTATAAAATGCAGATGATGTCAAAGGACTGTTCCAATATCTAAACTCCATCATTGATCCACTAAATCTGTTTGCATAACCAAATTCATTTTTACCACCAACAAACCATCTACGAGAAGTTCCTGATGATGCAGTTGCATACCAGTTTGCCTTTAAGCTACTCGATACCTTCATACTGGATGATTCACGGGTAATAATTTTATCAATTCCACTATCAAAGTATCCAACATACATGTCAAAACTTTGAGTTGCAGCTTCATTTGATGTCAATGTTTGTTCAGAAAAGCTAGACGATATACTAGCTTGTCTTCTTCTAACCATTACTGACCAATATTCATTATTGTAAAAATTTTGATTGTCTATGCTCATGCTTACAGATGACGATCCTGATAAGAAAAACGTTAAATTACCTTTGGATCCAGTTGGTGTTAGTTTTATACCAGCTTGAACCTCATTACCAGTTGCGTCTGATTTTCCTATCACCTGTTGTTCTGCAAGGTGTGGAGTTTTAAACCTAAACTCTATAGTATCTGGTGCCCTTCCTGATGTATCAGAATTGTACCATGGAACTTCAACATTACTAGATCCATTAAGATCGATTGCTTTTGTAAATTTTTGTTTTATTTCAAAATCTGGTGCACCGTCTATTCTTGGACCACCATATTCTTGTATTCTTAATATTGAGCTAGGTATACCATACGCAGCTATCAAGCCCTTTAAACTTTGCTTTGTACCTTTTGTTTTTAGCAAATACGGCATCGATGCTAATAATCTGTTCCATATTTCTCGTGTAACATCTTTTTGAGACCGCTTAGTATATCTAACATTAAATATTCCTGTTGCCGATCCAGACTCTTGTAGTCCTAATTCATATTGAGGAAGTCTAACCAAATCATGGCCTTCTTTTAATTCGAAACCAAATGATTTTGCAACTGGTTCAGTAAGAGCAGCTGCAATACCTTTAGTTATATCCTCAGACCTATCATGTACATCTGTAAGGGATTTTACGTGGGTCCAAATTGTATCGTAATGGTGACCAATCATATCAATGAAGTTTATAAACTGACTGTTCGTTTCATCATATTTTATATGTTCTGGTATCAAATTCACTAATCTGTTGCCGTTTGTTTGGTCATATATCGAGGCACTATCTATTGCTCCATTATACCAAGTTGTAAACTGAGAACTGGTAACGGAATATAAAACATATGGACTAGTTAACGTTCCATCTCCAGATATTTTAGGTGCAGTGTTATCAAAAAATTCACCTAATGAACTTGTCACGTAAGCTTCATTTTTAAAATACATGTAATTTTCGAAATCATCAAATCCATTTATTACTTCATCTCGAGAAATCTCCCATATCTTAACTTGATCCCCTGATGAACTTACCACTGTATTTGCAGCGTTTTCTAAATATCCTTGTTTTGGAAATGTTCCGACTAGCGAAGCACTTCTATTAGAATACGTTTCAATAGATGATAGTTTTGTTTTAAAATTTTCTATTCGTTTTTTAACTGAACCAAAGTGAGAAAAGTTTTCGAATTGTCTATAATCTATATTGATCTTGGTAGTTTCTAAACTTCCACTCAACAATCTATTTTCTAACTGCTTACGTACTCCAGATTCTATGCCAACCAGATCAGTGTGGCTTCTATATGGAGTATCTCTATTTGAAACTAGAGGTTCAACATTATCAAAATCTGGTTGCCTTAAGACTGTTTCTGGAATTACTTCATCTTCAAACGGTATAAGGTCTACAGTTTCAGTTAAAGCTGGTGTTACTTCTTGAGCTATAAAGATTTGATCCAATGGCTCTATACTGGAATCCAATGGGTTCATAAATTTATATGCTATTCCACCAGGATATTCTGAAGAATTAACCGGTTTGAAATTTATAATTAAATTTTTAGATGTAGCATCTTTAATCATGTATGTGTATAGGTTGTCTTTATCCTTTAGTCTATGCCTAATAAAGTAATCCGTAAAGTCTATATTGCTAGCATCTATAGAATTTTCATGATCAAACATTGCACCAATTTTTTGACCGTATTCTTGATACGATTCTTCAACAATTATTTTATTATTTTCTGGTTCTACACCAATAATGTTGGAAACATACTTTGCATATACAGGCTCAATTCTTTCTTGTTCTTCAACATATTCTATATTAAAACCAGATCCAAACTCAGAATATCTTGATACTGCGAAATTACTGGGTACTGCTCCCTGATCGCCCGCCAGTGTGTCATAGCTGTTGTTAACACGCACAGTGTTTTCATCTATAACTTCCTCTATCTGTGCAGTAAGGGGAGCCAATATTGTATACGGTGAAATCTGTATCCTTGTATCCGAAGATCTTCTAACTGATATTTCTACGTCATCTAAGTATACAGTACCGAAAGCTCCTAGGTGACCACTAAACTTTACAAATGCAGGATAATCTACCAAAACTTGATCAGATATTGGAAACTCTAAAACATATTCTTCCCATTCGTCAAAAACTTCTGGTTCAATATATTGTGACAAATATCTTCCATACATAAACCCATTTACGTCTCTTCGTTCTTCCGTATAATATGCATCTCCAGGGCCTTGAGTTGCCAATGAAAATGGATCAACCGCAGTGGCATGTGTAGTTTTTCTTTTTATAATTAATGGTCCAGCAGTTTCGATTTGATCTTCATCTGAACCTATATATTCCCAAGATTGTTCTGAAAAATCCCATTGAAACAAACTGTCGTCTGATAAAATAGGGTCCATGGTATCAGCACTTGGTGCACCTATTCTTGCTGCAACAGCCGGGTGTAAACTTGTAAAATCTATACTGTCTACGTTTTGTATGTGATCCCCCATGTTTACAACTTGAGAACCAGCATCAGGACTAGCTTGTGCAGCAAGGTTAGTAGAATACGATTCTAAATTTAGTAGGGAGTCATACGGACTATTTGCGATTTCATTACCGTTAACCTTGGCTTTTGCATATGCCCATGTGTATCTCCATCCATCTTCATCAGCATGAGTATCGATTCCAAATATATGTGAGATGTCTACGTTATTATCTGCAATGAGTCCTTGGACTTGCTCATCAGTAAAGTCTAATAGAGTTCTTTCACCAATTGTATTTGCCGCACCCAATACTGTTTGAAGCACATCGTTTGGACTATCATAAAATGCTTCACGATCTGTACTACCTAGTTTAACAATTGAAGGTATAACTGTAAATTCAAAGTTTCTTCTTTGTTTTACTCTATGATGCATAAAATAAGGCTCAACCTTACCAAGATCACTGATACCACCGACTAGTTGAATACCTTCTGTTCCTGATTGTCGTAATACACCATTAAATATGTTACCCGGAGTAGCTGTTACGTAGCTGGTCATTCTTCCACTTAATTCATCAACTGCATTTCCAAACTCTCCGTCAAAATAAAAATTATCACCTTCACTTGGGGTCCAAACTTCAAATGCCTGTTGTAACTCGTTTCTATGTAGGTTATGTATCACAAATGAACCTTCACCTATCAATCCGCCTGAATCATCACCTAGTTGAATTATTGATTCATTGCCCATATCGTTTACTACGTTTATAAAGTTAGAACTAAAGTCTGTAAAATTGGTAGATCTACCTATAACGTTTTGTGCCTCTTCAGACAACCTGTCATAGCGAAGTCTTATTTGTGGTACAAAATTAAAAAGATCCAAATTAAACCATTCGGGCCAAACTTTATTGTTGTCATCTCCAAACCAGTTGCCAATTTCTGGATATAGAATATCCATTACGTCTAGAAAAATGTTAATTCTATTTAATGTGTTTACCGGTCCCATGGGTACAACTGCGCCACCACCTAGTGTTCCAACAAAAGTATTTGGATTCATATACATGGATCGTATAATTGGATATGTCATTTGCTTAAGTATTTCTAACGTAGACGGTAAAGAAACATTATCATATAATCCAGCTATTTCACTTGGAGGACTTGAAGGTTCAATAACTCTATCACCAACTGCCCTATAAAACTGTGCACGAATTCCCTTCCTCTGACCCTGTTCAAAATCTACTGGTTGAGATTTCATTTTAAACTTAAGTCGTACGGTATCCCCTTGCATTATATTGTGAGAGGCTAAACTTCTTCTAAAGTGAAAATACGACTCTAATGGTCTATGTGGAAACCTAGAATTATTGACTCCTCTGCCTTCTTGAGTTCTAGTTTCTATTCCTTCTCTTTTCGCATAAAAATTACTTCCTGAATCAGTACTTTCTATAGATGCTAAGGCAGCTTGCCTCATTGGTTCTAATATCCACTCTTGGTAATTTAAATCTGGAAATACTAGAGCTGTATCTTCATTAACACCAGCATCTTTTTGCCAATGAACATGATATCCAATATGTCCAGTTCCAGGCCAATATGATGAGTCATCCATTGCTCTGCGAAATCTAGCGTGATCGTAATCACTGTGTCTTGAGATGTAGTCAGTATTTGTGAGCCCAGTTGAAAACATTCTGGTACCATCTTCATCTTCAACTTCCATTGCATTTGTGTGTAGATTTTTGTCCCAACCAGTTTCTGGGTAATTAGGGTCTACACGTGATGAACCAAAAATTGAAGCCTTAAATATTCCCATAGAGGAAGACGCTTCTCCAGTTGGTTGAAAATCCCACCTAGAAACTATTTCCTCTCCAACCTCTTGTGTTTCCAATACCTGAGTAAAATCGTTTGTTGCTATACCGTCATTAATGGTTATGGTACCACCAACCATTTTAGAAGTAAATCCACCTTCTGGAAATGCATCAACTGTTATTACGTCAGGATCGTCAGATTTAAATTTGACTATACCATTTACTGGAGTTTCAATAACTCCATCGTTGGAATTGGTATCATTAGTGTGAAATTTAGTAGCTCCAGCTCCTACCTGTAACATGGCACCGGCCATTTCAAGTGGTAAATCGTTTACTATTGGAAGTATTGAACTAACAACATCTCCACTAGAAGCAAACAATGGTAACGGACCATTCAAACCAGGTACATTTACATCTCGTTGATCTACATTAATTCTTAGTAATAATCCTCGATTGTCAAAAAAGTCAGGTGTAAACGTCATGATAAACCTGTCCCATTCACCTGTACTTTGAAAATTTTGACTAGTCTGCCATCCTGAACCCCATGCACCGGTTTTTATAAGAACTCGAACTGTTGTTCCCTCTGGTGCATTCATATAGAAACTAAATGTGTGAGTTTGTCCAGTTATATCTAAACCTGTTCTTACAAATCTTCCCTTAAATAACCATGGAACTGTTTCTATACCAGCTGATCCATACACCATGCTTTGATCGGTTACACCTGTGGTTTTTTGATACCTCTGATTATACGCCTCATTTGCCAATTCTCTGTTTGGTGTGTCATGACCTGCGAATAAATCGTTATAATTTAATTTTATGCCAATTTGACCGATTGGACTTGATATTAAATCTTGCTCTATTTTGAATAGAGGATAAACATCTCCACCGTTATAACTTACCAAATTATACGGAGAAGGCCATGGCTGAAGCGGTTTAAAGTTTGCACCACTTTCGAATCCCCTACTTGCCAATAAATTTGGAAGCAGCTGTTCTACTTCAATGGTGGGTTCTACTTCAAATGTTTCTATTACTTCTGGTACTTCTCTATTTCCCAGAAAGTATGCATCTTTAATTCTTATTGCCCCATTTATGTATTCGGGTTTAACGCTATTGCCATCGTTTAACGATAATGTTATAAACTTTGTAGTTAAATCTTGTGGAAACTGTAAGGATTCGCCGGCATCTGGAAAAATATTAAGACATGTATATGCTGCTAATCTAAAATCTTCTAGGTATTTTTCATCATCTATATATGCAGGTATGATTATTGCTTCAGTTCTATCTGATGATATTTGCTTTATTATGTACTTGTTTTCTTTAACATATAGTCTATCGTCAGTCAATGTTTCAGAAGCAGGATCATCTATGGATGCAAAAAAGTAACCATCATCTGATTCTTCGAATGGTCCTCTATACAGTTTATCTTTGCCATTGACCAATACCGGAAATGGTCCACCTGCTTGAACCCGCATAAAGTCAATTTCTAAACTAAATCTACCCTTTCTAAAACCTAAATCTCTTAGGACCGATCCTGGTTGTATACCAACAGAAGGAACTTCGGTACTTGAATCAACCGTTATATCTGATGCAGTTTTGTATACTGTTGATATTAATCCACCTTGATTACCATAAATGTTAATTTGGACTATGTCTTTTGGGTCTCCTCCAAATGAGTTTTCTGGCCAATCTGGTGAGCCATATGGGAGATCTATAAATTGATTGTAATATTCTACATCCCTGAATGTAACGTAATCATTTGATTCAGGTCTTACGATCAAGTCGAACACCTTTGGTGGGATGTTAATTTGTCTTTTGGATTTTTGATGTGGCATTTAAAACTCCGTAAATGCTCTGTCTAATATGTCCTTAGTATCCTGATTTGTTCTATATCGTCTTTGATATATTTCAACGTGGATCATATCTCTAACTCCAAGAGTAGAACCTACAGTATCTGGATCTTCATACGAAATTACAACATCGTTATCGTTTCTCAATGTATTATCGTGTGACGTACTATTAGCAACGGTTTTTTCTACTGATCTTAAATATTTTATTTTATCCCTATCCTTTAATGAAGTGTAAAATTCATTTGACTGTAGTTCTTTTTCTGTATATGGCATTATCTTGACACCTTAAATATTAAATCTTCATCATAAAAATTTGTATATGCATTAATTCCAGATCCACTAACGACTTTAAATTTAAGTTTATAGTATCGTTCAGCTTCTAATTCTCCAGTTCTTAACTTAATAAAGTTTCCACTGGAATCACAACTTATCTTAGATCCCGATCCAAACGGAATAATAACTGTATCTGTTTTTGTATCAACTACTGAATAATATGATGATCCACTAGGTAGATACTTCACATCTAAATATGAAGAAGTAGTAGAAAAGTTTTTAGCTGGGTACTTTTCTCTTCCTTTAATTACAACCTTTGCAATAGATCCCTTTTTATAGTCATTGTTCATGTTCTCAACGTAAAATTTTAACTGCGTAAGGTTGTCTGAAGTTAGTGGAGATAGTGATCCAGTTTGCCACGTGGAATCATCCCATTCAACTTCTAATTTTGGTGCAAATACTGTATGAGTATCAGATGAAAAGAATTTAAACATTCCAGATGCACTAGGACTTGTTTCCTCTAATGAATTTCTACGAACTACAAATCCTTCGTTGGGTATACTTCCGCTAATCCAAGACCTAACAATTGGACTAACATCCATTCTCATATCTACCTGTAAATTTTTATTAAAGGATTGTGAGGCTGCATAGCTTGATCCAGTGTAATACGTGGCGCCCCAATCATCCTGATTACCAGACCACTGAGATCCAGTTCCAGTAGTTCTATATCTCCAACGAACTCCATTTTCTGTTTGAGGACTATCGGTAGATTTCCCATCACCTTCATCCCAACTTTGAGAAATAGCATTTGCATTTAATGTTATATCCCTATCCAATCCAATAGAATTTGCTTCGTAAATATTTAAATAAAACTTTGCTTTGTTAGAAATTTCCCCAGAGGCTATCGATTCTGATATTGTATTGACTGGAAAATAAATTACAGATCTGGCTATTCTACTAAAATTTGTACTATCAACCTGAAACTCTTTTCCAACCTCGAGTATTTCATCTAAACCAGTATTCTTTAAACTAGCAGTACTGTTTGCAATTGCACCTCGTTCTATACTAGCATCTTTTTCAGAGAAAACAAAATAATGTGCCATTAATAATCTCCCAATACTCTACCAGTAATATCGGTATCTGGAAATTTTACTTCGAAGATGGAAGGATCCAGAGAAGGATAAACAGTTCCGTTAGTTGTAGCGTCATTGATATCGTAAATGTTTCCTGAATATCCATCGTTTGTTTTAAATTTATTTTCTAGAACAACAATGTGTCCATCCGGATTATTTTCTTTTGGTGCAACAACATTATTAACACCTTCTATAAGTGATATTTCATATGCAACATCTGTCAATATTATTGGTTGGTTTACTTGCCACGTATCTATGTCAAAATATTCCTTTAACTTTTGAATACAATTTAAAATAACCTTTTCCTTATTGTATCCCTTTTTTGTCAAAATTGAGAATCTAACACCTATGTTTATTACAAATGCGTTCTTTATATTGACTGCATCTGTCAACATTCTATATGGTCCTAAATATGTCTTTATGTTTCTCTTTGTTGCTTCGTTTACGGATACAAGCTGTTTGTTTCCATCATATCCAAGTACATACATGTTTAATGCATTTGGGTTTGGAACCCTAACTTGCAACTTAGAAAGTTGAATTTCACCGTCGTTCTCATCCAATATGTCTTGGTTGATCACTTGATCTTGTAATGTTCCTTCACCTGCATTTAATTGGTCATCTTGAGTTATATAGATTTTAGATATGTTTCCATATTTTGCAGGCATATTGTAAACTCTAGTGATATAGTCTTGCTTTGAGACCGATCTCATTTGTGCATGAAAGTATTGTCTAGCATTTTCCTTTATTTCTGCCAAAGTTTCCGCACCTTTTCCACCTGTTGCAGCAACTGAATTATTAACAGCTATTGATCCTTTACTTTCATTGACTAAACCAGCTGTTAAACCATTTGTGTTTAAAACTAATGTTAACCCGTTTGTAGACGTAATAGAATTACTAGGAACGTTGTCTTTAAGTCCACCACCAAATGAATACTCAAACGTTAATGATGTATTTCTTGGAGCTTGTCCATAAACTGCCGTATCTAAAAAATTTGCAGGATCAAGTGCCGAGTTACTATTTAAAAAGTTTGTGTTTGTAAATGAATTACCAACTGTAGAAGGGTTTGGTATGATTTCTTCATCTGGATTGTCTGATGTTCCCGACCCAAACTGTACAACTTTTTTATTGTCATCCCTTAATCGTGTTTTAAATCTTTTTTGTGATCTAACCATTTTTAAAATGTAAGGTACAGTATCATTAAATTGTGATAATTGCGGATCAAACTCTGAAGTATTCGATACATCGTCGTACACCAAGTCTTGAGCAAGAGATTCAACTTCATACCATTTATTTTGATCAGAATCTGTACATGAAATTATTTCTAAAACGTTATCTTTTCCCAACACAATTTGATCATAAGCTTTAGCAGTTGTAAACGTAAACTTTTCTGTTGCCAACTCTCCGCTTACCGATCTAACAGATTTCTTTAACAAATATTTAGTTGGTAAATTGTCTTCATCTACTTCATATATGCTAACTGTTGTGGGATCTATTGAGCTAGAATGTTTAAAATCTATATTGTTGATTGTTCTAAATGATACACCGTATTCATCTGACTTTGTCCTAGATCCGGCAGATATTTCATATCCATATCTATAGTCTGGTTTTATATCATTTCCAGTTCCAGTTGCAGGTACAGTTTGAAAAAAATCTAATGTTACTGTAGACGGTGTTGATATTGTTGGTGTATATCCATATGATTGAGCAATATCATAAATAGTTTTTCGTTCTTCAGCGTAGACTAACAGTGATTCCCTAAATTGTTCATCAATGTGAAATGCTAAAACATCACCAACGTATGATGCCATTTCTATAAACATCATTCCTGGAGAAGTTTCATTAAAGTCTGCATAACTCTGAGGAAAATATGTTTTTGCATAGTCTATAAGTGTAGACTTAAAAGAATTAAAATCTTTATTTAGATATTGTACTTCTTTAGGTTTAATTTTCGTGCTTGCCATTATTAAACTCCAACTCTATTTAGTGCCAATGATATAGATTCTGTGGCATTCGGATCTGTTACAATAGAGAATGTGACTGTTATGTTTACCGTATTATTGTCTATATCAACTATTACGCCCTTTAAACTTACATGTGGTAACCACTTTCCAACTGCTTCTCTGATAGACGCATCAATATCACTTGAGAGATCTTCAGTTGCTGGTTCAAATAGTATGTTAAATATATCGCAACCTAAATCTGGTTGAAACGGTCTTTCACCCTTAACCGTTAATAAAAGGTTTTTCATATTTGATTTTGTTTGTTCTAAAAGCGTAGATGAAGATTTAAAATATCCATCCTTACCCCTAGTCAACGGAAATACTAAACCGATTTTGGAATCTTCATCCCTATCTCGTTCTCGTACCGATGCGTTCCTTTTATTTTCTAGTGCCATTACTTAAGTTTACCTCTGCCAGTAGTTTTCGAAAGAGCTATAGCCTGTTTATCATTCATTTCGTCGAACGGACGATCAAGTTGTTTTGCTCTTCCCCTTGTACTTAAATATCGGACACCGGATATATTTGTGACAATCCCAACTTCTAAATCACTTTCTATTTGTCTTTTCTTATTGACATGTAATGATGATCCAGGTGTAAGAGAATTCAACTCTAATATGTCGTCAACCAAAAACGAGAATGATTTCTTCTCCATTGGAACTGGAGGGTTTAGTGCTCTACCATTATTTCCTATAGGAAACGTTGGTGACACTTCTCCCTTATTGACATAATCATGTATAGCCATGGCCTCACCAGTGGCTTTTTCTACATTTTGTTTGTATTCCTGTACCTTAGCTTTACTTTTTAGAAATTTATTTTTATTAGTTTCTTTATGTCTAAGCTGAGCTAAATTTTTAATTAATCTACTTAGTTCTAGAGCCATGTTTCTTTTCTATTGCTTTAACAACTTTTGCGTCATGACCGCTGAAGGCCTTCTTCAAAAAGTCTGGCATTCCAGCTGTGTTAACTGGTTGTTGAGGTTGCATTTGTGCTTGTAGTCCACCAATTTGACCAACAGATGACATTGTTCCTCCACCCATAGTAGGCCATTCTTCTTGTTGTGATTCACCACCTGGTATACCACCTTGTGTCTCATTTAAAATTTGATTCAGAACTGGATCCTTTACAAGTTGTCTAGTTGCAGTTTTAGTTTCAGCTATAGGTGAAGCATTAACCATATTAGGTTGTGGTGCAGTTATCTCCTTAATAACAGCATGCATCTGTTTAGCTACTTCTTTTTGTACAGCTTCTTGTATTATCTTTTTCAAAGCTCCTATTTGCGATTTTTTCATGATATTACCTTTACCTTTATTTTATAAATATTATATAACATATTCTTGTGCCTTATCTATATCGTCCAATTCTAATAAACATTCTTGAAGGTCAACTGACTGTTGATTCAATATTCTATCAAATTCATCGAATGTTATATCACCATCGTTATCTGTTTCGAATTCATCAAAATTTTCTAAATCAGATAATCCAAGTCCTAATTCTCCACCTACAGAATCTCCTAGATCACCTAATCTCCTATCTACGTATACACCACCAGCAGCTTCACATTGCTCCTTCGTCAACCCAGCTTCTGCGCCTCTATTAACCATACACTGTGCTATTATTTTTTGTAGGAGTGCCAATAAAGATTGCATAACTCTTTGTGAGTTTGCCATATTTTGTGCAGCCGTTGCCAATAATTGAGGTATACCATTTATAACACCTAAGACCATAAAGTACGCTTCTACTATTTTTAATGGAGAGAATATCCACTTCAAAAGTTTAACTATCTTTTTTAATTTCCTGGCCAATGATGATAATGCACGTAAGAGTCTAGATATTCTAGAGATTACTCGTTCTACCTTTTGAATTAACTGTATTAATTTGTTAACATCGGGAACCAAATCACATGCCCTATCTGGATCTACTTCAATTTTATCTACTAACACTTGTACTCTAACCATAAATTTGTTTTGTACTGCCATTAGATCGTTAATCTTTTTTTGTATCTTAAACCACCATTTCATATCAAGATCAGGAATATCTAAATCTATGTCCATGGAGAATTCATCAAAGAACCCTTCCGGTCTATCTGCTTTTCCAGCTAACTCTTGTAAACTACAATATGCTTCACCATCATCATTTCCTGCACCGGGTGAAACAACAGCTCCGGAATCACCAACAACAAACCCTTCTCCAGGTATACTTTGCGGTGCATCCAACCGTAATCCATTAGGATCCAACACATAACCGTTCAGGACTAAATCACCAGACTTCAAATCTGTACCTGGTGCAAAGTTTCTTGCTTCACCGCCGTAACCTGAATGTATTACTGTACAGCCACCTTCATCAGCTGTAAATCCCAATTCACTTATAAATTCACCTTCACAAACCTTTTCACCAATCACATATATGTCTTCATAGTTTTCAGCTATACCAAAAACTTCGTTTGCTATTCTATTCTTTTCTAATTCTTCGTCGCTTACACCTTGTCCACCACTACCACTAGTTTTTATTGCACAACCTTCTAATATTTGGTCACCGAGTAATAGTAACGATCCTTCTGGTAAAAACCTTTTTGCTGAAGTAATATTGTCACAGTTTAACATTATAGTCCACTCTTTCCAGCTCTAGATATTTTTACGTTTTTACTAAGTAGAAAATCTTTTAGTACAGATTCTGTCCATACTGCTGTACCACTTTGCAATCCAGCTCCAGCACTCATAGCACCAAACACAGGAACTGGTATACCTATATTTCCTGTTCCTGTTGCTGACATTATTTGACCACCAAAAGAATTTAGCTGATTTAAAACGTTAACCAAAAACTTTACCAATTGATGACCCAATACAGCTGGCTGTAAATTTTGATCTAAGTTGTCTCCAATGTTAACAGACAATCCTACAATGTTTGCTGTTCCCTTTCCAACTATATTGACATTTCTTCCACTGTAAACCCTTACGTCTCCTCCTTCTTTTGAATTAAACGTTATAGTGTTAGAGTCCAATATTATTTGACTACCAACTAACGGGTCTTCTGTTATATCTTGTGCAAACGGTACAACGTTTAAATCTACCGTTTCAGATCTTGTCATGTAAATAGAAGATAAATCTAAATTGACATCCTCTTCCTTTGGAAGAAGCAACTTGCTTATGTCGTTATCTTCTGGTGATATTCTTAATTTTATTACTGAATCCTTTTTGGACCCTTTACTTTTTCCTATTCGTATAGATTGTTCGTTTCTACCATTTATTGCAAAATCTCCAGGATAAACTTTTACTGGTCTTGGAGATGCATTGGTAATAGGTTGGAATTCTCCAATAGATGCTGCAGCCTTTTTACTATCAACAGTTCCATCCTCTGGATTAGAGGTTAAACTTTTTAACATATTATTGTTTGGACTGTTATGGAAATTTACAGGATTAAAATAAAAGGAAAATCCACCTAAGTTTATTATAGAAACAAATTCTCCCATAACGGGGTATTGACTAATAAATGCACTAAGAGGTTTAATAAAACCTTTACTATTTTCTGGAAGTATTGAGAAATCTACTCCACCAGTATCAACACGTATACATCCTTGATATGCTGGTGGTAAATTTACAGAAACCGGATCTGTTACTACTTCTACAACTTCTGCTGTTACTATTTGCAGAGATATAGTTTTCGTAGCGTCGATTATTTCCTGAGTTATATCTCGTACACGTTTTTCTGTAGGTATCTGGTTTTTTATGTTTACTTTAGCGTTATTAGATACCCGCTCTGTGTACACTCCCTGTACGTCGGCCATTTTACGGTCCTTCTGATTGTATTCCTAGAGTAATGTCGTCTACTTCTTTCTGAATGTCTTCTGTAGCATTTTGAATCTTTTCAAGTATTTCAGCTTTTTCAGTATCCGACAACCCTAATTCTCCACTATCCATCTTTGTTTCTGATTGTATAACCCTTTGTACTACAGCTGTTAACTTAACCAGTAATTCATCGTTACGAATATTCGCTTGCATGAATTCGCTTATCATCGGAAACAACTGCATTGCAGAATTTGGATCCTTAATAAATACCATCATTTCTTGAATCAATGATTCTATTTGTATTTTGTTACGTTTAGAGTTACCATCTATCTTCTTAAACATATCAGATAGTTTCACTCCATTATATACTTCATAATCAGCAGACATAATTAGAACGTCCTTTGATCATAAATATGGCGTAAACTAAAAAATCAACTACAAGTACAGAGGCTGAGACAATCTATTTGATTTTGGTTGTTCGATGTGACCTTCTGTGTCCCATTGTCTCTCTAGGTTCTTATAGTGAGACTTCATGGTATTTAGAACCTTCGTTATATGTTGAGTCTTAGCACCTGATAGTTCTCGAAGCAAAATATATAGAGCTTTCTTATTGAAAATTTCTATAGCATCGACTCTTGACATTAATTCTATTATAGAATATGCAATCCTAATATCTCGTTGCTTTTTAAATACAGTGTCAACGTTCTCTTCCCAGTAATCTATAATAGATTTAAAAAATTGTTGCCCTTCATTCACAGTTTCGAATTGTTCATCATACGTAACTTGCTTGGCATCTTTATGTTTTAAGTCAATAACGTCTCTTGTCATCTTCATCTTTTTATAATTGTTATTGTTGTGACATATCAACCAATTTTTTACAACTACACTGAAGAAACTAAATGCCTTCCCTTTACCAGGTTTAAACTTGTTTAGCCTAGTAATCATGAACGATATTACTTCGTGTTTAACATCATCTAATGGAATATCAAAATAATAAAACTTAAATGTATGTATAATACTTTCTACAAGTTTTTCGAACGGAGCTCTAAGATGTTCATTATAAATGTCGTTTCGTTCTCTACTTGTTAACGCTTCATTGTAACGTATAATTGCTTGTTCTGTTCCTTCGTGAAAATACATTTTGTTTACTGATTTCTTTAGCTTTTTCTTTGGTGCTTTTTTAGGCATTGTTTTTTTCTCCTACTAATGTTTCTAATTGTTCTACTTCGTTTAGTAATTCTGTAAATGTTGTACCAGCTTCATCATCGGCTTCGAATGCACCAATGGTATCTAGATCTCTCATATTTTGTACGGCTTTACCGATTGATACATATGTACCGTCTAATGCTAGCTCTAGAAATTGTACCTTTGTATACAAGTTCCAAATGATATAACACAGAACCAATGTAATGGTTCCCATTATTATTTCTATTATCATTTAAATAAGTCTCCTAGTTTGTCGACGTCTATGTCACCCAATGGTTCCGATTTTGTTGTGGTACCCTTCATTATCTTTGGGAAGTCTACGCTACTTTCCCCCGATAACATATATTGTTCCTTTTCCCATCTAGTTGCACATGCATCCCCATAATGTATTATGAATCCAATATTTGTTTTTATTGCTTTCCATTCTGAACCTTCGAAAAAATATGGCTTATTTGCATCTTCGTATAATCCATCTGCCATTCTTAAACCTAAAAACTCTTGTTGTGACATCGGTATGCTAAATTGATTCAGCAACCAAAATGTCCTATCTGTAACTGTCATCCAATGTAGGTTAGGATTATGATCATATAATCTTCCCCACTTTTTGGCTTTCCATTCATCGGGATTAGTAATATAGTAATCATTTTCCATGTCTCCTATTTTGCCAAGATCATGGAACATTGCACAAAAGATTACGCTTTCTTCATCTATGTCGCTAACGTGCATATCCATTTTCTTAAACATTTCGTAGTATTCTAAAGACCACTTTATTACATTTAGCACGTGTGCTACGTATCCTCCTGGAAAAGCATTATGAAACCATTTTGTTCCTGAAGCTGGAGCTAATGTCATTCTATCTTGAAAATGCTCATGTAACAATTTTATATTCTTTAACCTGTCACCTTCAAAGGTGTCCTCTATTATTTTATTGAGCCCTTCCCAATTTTCTTGTATTTGCTCAGCAGGTATTCTCATGCATTCTCCTTAGTCCAATTTAATTTAAAAATATCTACGTTTGTAAATTTATATGGCTTAACATTTTCAGACTCTAATATGTCTACAACATTAACCCATTTGGCATTCATCGTATCTCTAACCTGATATACGCCATCTTTGCCATCTGTTCCTTTTAACAAAACAAAATCACCATAGTTAAACGGTCCACCCCATCGTGCAAGTAAATTACGTGACAATGCAACAAACTTATATCTAGATGCATGCTGTATACGTATTCTAGTTCCGTCAGCTGTTATGTCTGGTGTGTCATCGCACTGTATTGTATTTGGCTGATACATTGTTACATCAACCTTTACTCCGTGCTGGTAAAATTCTGAAAGCCTATTTGATAACTCTTGATTCTGGCCAGCTAGGAACTCGTAATGTCCATGATAGGTTTCTTTATTTGCCTTCATAAAACGAGTTGCTACGTAACCATTTATTGTTGTTATTAATGCTAATACTATTAGATATTTGCTTAGGTTTTGCATAGTCATTTTCCTTTGTTAATTGATAGAATCTACACGTAAACCGGCATACAAGTACATGCTTTTTTTACTTTTTTTCAATTTTTTTTAATCAATATCCAGACTGTAGTTCTTTTCTAACTCAATCTTTTCCTGTTGTCTAGACTTCTTCTTTTTTGTTTTGATTACTTTCGTTGTAGGTATCGGAAAGTCAGACATCTTTGGTTTGTAGACTTTTTTCATAACTACTCCCATTCATCCGAATCAACGAATTGGTCATAACCTTGATCTAGTTCTTCATCGTCAAGTTCTAGATCTTCTAATAATAGTTCAATATCTGCCCAATCTTGATTGTCTAGAGCTGATTCTAAACGTAATATTATATCCTCTTTCTTCATGATGTAGGTCTCCGCCTTAGTTGCCTTTAAATACGGTAAAGGCTGACTTACAGATGTACATTTTTCATCATAACCATATGGTAAAAGTATATTCATTATGCTTCCGCTATTTCGAATCCAAAATTCTTAACAACTTTTTCCTTTGTCCCACGCTTCATTCCAACATGATAATCATGTAATAGAGCAATGAACATATTTTTACACTCTGACGGAAAGTCCATTGGCTTGTCCGCAATGTCCTCTAATAAATCTTTATGCTTCTTGTATAGTAACCTAGTTTCGATTACAAACATTTCCCAATCTAGTATTCTATTAACCACGTTTTATATCCTTATACATTTGTTCGGTGTTAGCCATTAGTTCTTGTATTTCAAGATCTAAATCCTTAATAACACTCTCCATATCAACAACCTTAGCTTGCTTTTTTACTGTGTACGCCAACGCGTTGTCTTCTTTTTTCGATCCATATATAAATGATGCAACTGGAAAATCAACCTGCTCATATTGTCCTTGATGAAACCAAGGTTCAGGTTTTCCAGATTCGAAACCTAACGTACGTACGTCTCCACCTGGTAACCATCCTGTATCTGGTTCACCAGCATCTGCTCCATAATTTGCAGAATTAGATGCGACTTCGTTAATTTTCTTACTCATATATCTATATATCGTTACTTTCTCGTTTCGGAGTGTCTGGCATTTTTATTATTTTTAGTTTAATCTCTTCCAATTTTCCAATCCACTCATCTAACAATTCTATTATTTTGTTCTTATTAACTTCCACATCATCATTATCTAGAATCTTATCTACCCATTTTTTATAGATACCTAAAAATCCAGATAACCACACTGCGATATCGCCTCGTTCCTCGGGCCATGATCTCTTCGCCATTTCTAATCTCCTATCTAAAGAATAGTTTATACTTCAATTTACGTGTAACAAACGAAACATATAAACAAAAGTAAAGAAGCCAGTCAATAGCTACGTTCTTTGTTGTAAATGTTATTTCGTCCTCTATCATTGTTTTTTCGTCCGATACTGATTTAAGCTTGTGTCTATGTGACCAAAACTTTATTCCTAAAAAGTTTCCGTCTACCAGTATATCGTTAAAAAATAAATCAGATTTCGAAGTTTTGTAACCTACAACTTTGAACTTTACAATGTCCCCAAAAAAATCTATTTTAGTAACGGCACCCCGCCTTATACCCTTATGATGAACAACTGATGTTCCATTAGGACATAAATATTTTAACAACTCTCCATTCCTATCTACAAATGCAGCTTTAACATCCTTGAATGGTGAATTGACTTTAGTTTTGATATGTAGAATGCCTCTTTTCATATAATATAAATATTAGTTGTTGAGACTAAAATCACTAGGAAATATCCATTCGTAAGGTATACGTTTTGTTGGACTCTTTACCCCGTGATTGATAGCTATATGTTTATAGAAAAAACATGTTTTATCCTCAACGTTTAGAAACTTTTGTTGAACCATTGGATTTCTATTATCCGATATTAATTCATCCATTTGCTGTAACCATAACTCCGCATTATAGTTTATTGGTATGAATTCACCATCATTACCTATATCATACTTAACCTTATTCATTAGGTTTTTACCGCCAAATATTTGGTGTAACCCGTCAAAATGACCTGTACCACCAAACAGCACAGATTCTGGATCATAATCCTTTGGCCATGTCATAGCCATGTATCTAGCAAAGTTTTTACATGGATACATTGGTGCTCTAAATCCCTGATGTTCTTTAAAATAATCACAGAACACCTTAGCCAGTTCCATCATAGTCCATCGCTTGTCTCTTTCTTTTAATATGTGTACCATGTCATCTGCACATTTTTTAGGACCAGATAATAACCATTCTCGAACGTTTGTACCTTTTGGATAATATATTTGAAATAGATCACTACGAGCATGTCGTTCTGTCGCAAATCTTTCTCGTAAAGATTCTGCACCCTGATCTTTTAATGTTTTAAATGTCAACCAATGTTCATTACTAAATGAGAATACCATTGTGTACCATATTCTCTTATGTAAATCATCTACATCTCTCATCTCATCACAATACGGATGTTCATGCCAATGGAGCCTATGTGAGAATATTTGATAATCTTCCTTTAACAAATCATCTTCACGTTTATCAAATACCCTACAAAATTCGAAAAACTTTTCCTTTCTTTCGTCTAATGTCCAGTCTTCCATCCAACTATTAATGGGCTTGTTCCTATTGTTTAGTTCGACATTTCTAGTATTTTCGTATACAATGTTCATACACTGGCTCAGTCCTTATTTTGTTTTTTAAATATTTGGTCCCAATTTTTATCGTATTTTTTCTTATCTGATACACGACTCTTATCTCCCTTTCCCGCATTAGAATGTCTTTTCTTTTTCTTACTCATTATAAATTCAACTCGTTTACCATTGTAATTGTATCAAGCGATACACCAATGACTATTCCAACCATTAGACCGATGCATATGCCAATAATAACATAACTAATTTTTTCATCATCTGTCAAATTACGCTGCACTTATTTCCCATCCATCATTTAGAAACTTCAGTGCTTTTTTATATTTCAATACCTTAACTGCATCGTCTTTTTTAATTGTGACAAGATGATTTCTACCTATCTTCTTTTCAGCTATGATAGTAGTGTTTACTTTTCTGTCCATACAAATAACTCCATTTAAGTGATCGATTTCGTGTTGAACACATACAGATTCTAGAAGTCTTATTTGTTCATTGTCTGCATCTCCCTGCTCCCAACTTCCCTTTCCATCTGTAGCTGAAGGTGCACCGGTAAAATACCAATCACTTTCTGATTGATCAGTAGATATGATTACGTCTCTATATCTTATCGTTTTGACCCTCTTTCCAGGATATGACAAACATCCCTCCAAAAAATTTACCTCAACATCCTTTGAAATAATTTTGGGGTTTATTAAAATAAGAGGCTCCCTAACATTAACCACGGCAACATTCGCATCAATCCCAACTTGATTAGCGGCCAAACCAATACCATCACCTCGCTTATTGAGTATAGTAAATAACTCGGTAGCAATTTCCATTCCTTCTTCAACTGTGACCTCTCTTAGTTTTTTCCGTATAACAGGATTATCATGCTTCAAACAGTTTATTACTTGTTTCATATAGTCCAACCCATTATTATAAAATAAAAATATGCCACAGCAGCCAATATAAACAAGCACATTTTGATGTATATCATCTGTATGTCTTGATGAGCCGTGGATTTATTCTTTTCTACTTTATTCCAATCGTTCATTTGTCCTTAAACATTCCTTCAACCTTGTCTGCTAACCAGTCAACGACATCAGTCGATACAGCTAACAAACACATTACGCATACAAATATTAAACCATCCATTACGACTTTTTCCAAGATGTAGCGCCAACCTTTTTGACGTATAACTGTGCATCTTCATCGTTCTTTGCGACGAATTTCACCGGTACTGCATCTTTACCTACACCTTCAAGGTATGTGTACGGCTTGTAGTCTGAAAACTGTTTACTTTTCTTTGCCATTGATTGACTCCATATATAACTGATTGATTGATTTTGTGTCTCCACCTTGCTTGATGAGAGCATCTTTTCTTTTCATTATGGTGAGTGGAACATCAGCCAAACTTGGCGGACGTCCCCATTCATCACACATAATCTTTTCTTCTAACCATTGTTCTTTACTCATTATTCCCATATCCTTGCTATTCTACGAATAAAGCCAAGAGTTGCTCCAAATCCAAAGGCAATTGCTGCTATCTGTAAATTGCCAATATACAGTGCAATAGATGCCGCTAGATATGAAGTAAATCTGAATACACCATAGATTGAGAAATCGCTTTGGTTCTTTAACTGTGTTTTTCTATCCATTACTTACCTGATTTATGATCTAAAAAATCCTTCTGTGCTTCTATAGCTTTCTTGAGTTCTTTCTTTTCAGCTGCCATTTTCAATAGCTTTTTCTGCTCAGCTTTTTTCGCACTAACTTTTCTAGACTTTTGTTTTTGTTTAATTGCAGTTACATCTGTTGGTTGTAATGTACCTTTTAATTTAGGCTGTTCTACACCTTTATGAAACACTGTACCATCTGCATCTACAAATTCTTTTCTCCATCTCCAACCTCTTGGTCTACCTGTTCCAACTGTTCTTGCAACTGATGAAAATAGTTTTTCACGTTCACTGTCAGACATTAAACCAATTACTCGTTGTTGTGTACACCTAGAACATGTCCCTCCAGTTGCATCGATGCTAACTTCCATATAATTACCACAACCTCCACAGTCTACTTGTTTTAGATTTGATACTTCAGCTGTATACATATTACTTGCTCCTCTTAGTTAAAAGTGTTGGCGTACAATTGTAAATGGCTTTGGTTAATTCAGGAAAATCCTTTTTAAAGACTCTCACCTGTACGTTTTTACGCATAACCTTTTCGACTACGCCATCCATATTTCCATTTCTTCCACCGTCAACGGTGACTAGATCACCTTTCTTGAAGTTGAAACGATAATTTGCTTGTAACTCACCAATACGACTGATAGCTAATTTGTTTAGCATTCTTAAATCGTCTATGTTCATGTTGTTAACTTGTTCTATTAGTGTCATTTAGTAACCTCTTTTTTTATTATATTAGAATCTACACGTTTTACCCGGTAAATGTACATGTTTATTTTCACTTTTTGTAAATTATTTTACCAGTGTACTGAATTTTTGTAAATTAACATACGCGTTAAACGAAGCTTCGTTATTACCATAACTAAAGTAACTCTTAAGCACCTTTAAATCGCTAGACTTTGTGTCTGTTCTACCTGAAAATTTCTTAAGCGCCAATGTAAATGCATCAGTAACATTTAAACGTTTGGAGTTTGCTTGATACCATTTCCATGCGAAAGTTTTTTCTGATACGGATAAACCCTTACCGATAGCCCTTTTAGGTTTAATGGAACTTTTTGGCTTTGAAGTGAAGAATGTTAATTCTCCTTTTTCATTTCTTCCTATATTCCTGTAATCTAATCCTTTATTCATTTAGTAACCTCTTTTATTTTATATTAGAATCTACTAAATAAAACCGGTTAAAGTACATGTTTATTTTTAAGAAAATGCGTTTTTTTTCAAAGTTGTATTTCGTGCTCGTCCTCATATGTTTTAAGAATACGCTTAACTAATGGATGTCTGATACAATCATCTCTTGTAAATGCCATATGATCTACACCTTCTACATCTTTAAGTCTAAACCATACATCATAAAATCCACTTCGTTCATAATCCATAACACCGTTATTCTTGTACTTATCACACTGCGACATGTCTCCCTGTATTATCATTTTACAATCATGTGATATTCTAGTCATCAGAGTTTTTATCTGCATTGGTGAAACGTTTTGAGCTTCATCTAATATCACATAACAATTTTCCAAGTTAACACCTCTTAAAAAATTCAATACACCAATTTCAACCTTACCATCACTAATCAACTTCTTAGCTTTTTCTTTTCCAACTATATTGTCAAGTATAGTAAATGTTGATTCGTTATACTGTTGTATTTTTTTATCCAATTCACCAGGTAGAAATCCCAATTTATCTTCATTTCCAACATCAACAGTTGGGTTGATTATCATTAGCTTGTTGTATGGAGTTCCTCTTCGTAATACATCCTGTAAAGCCTTATAAATAGATACGTAAGTTTTTCCAGTACCAGCTATTCCATGACACAGAATAAGTTGAGTGTTAAAGTCGCTCATCTTTTGAAAGAACAATTTTTGATTGTCAGTCAAAGGTTTGAAACTGTTTACGATTTTAGGAATTTGGCCTACAGGTGATTTGTATACACGACCATTTTGTTCATAACCATTATGTAATCTAGGATTCATCAATTCGGTATCCTTCATTTAAATTGTTAGTAACTATATCATTTAGAATTAAATATGAATATATTTCTGGTTGTTAATCTTCCTTTTTTAATTTGCGTAAGTCTATTCCACCCTTCAATACAACTTCTTCTTTCTTTTCTATTTTTTCCTCACTCGGATTAGACTTTTTTGGTTTTTCCTTCTTATCTCCATATACTTCCCACCATTTCTTAGACTTTTTAGTTTGTATGGGTTGAGGTGTTGGTACACCTGCTGCCAATTCAAATGCCATACTTGCAGCTATAACCAATGACACTGCTAGTGGATCGAACACAAATACCAATATGAATATAAAAAATTTGACAACTGTATCTATTTCAGTATTGAATACTCTAGCCAAATATATCGCTGGTCCAACATCAACACCAGTTTCAACTAGTGCAATCTTTAGGTCTCCAATTTCTTGTTTCAACTCTAAAGACTTAACATTTAGTTCATTGATCTGTGGTTGATATTCTTCTCTAAGCTTCTTTCTTGCTGTTCTATAATTATCTGGTAATTCTTTAATCGCATCATCCATCTCCTGTTTTAGAAAAATCTGGTCATCTTTTACTTGCTGTAATTGATCTTCTTTATAGATCAGTGTAGTCGATTGTTTTTCGAATCCAGTTGTAGCTCCCTGATATGCATTCGACAAATAGCCAAATATACCAGCGGAGGTTATCATAATAAGAACAATTGTGCCGACTAGTAAATAGGTTCTTAAGAACGCGGGTACCGTCTTCCAGTATCTGTAAAGAAACGAGGCAGTTACTAGTTTAGCAAATTCAAGGCTTCCAGCCATGATCACTACACTCGTTTGTGCGCCGGCAAATAATTTTGACAATCCAAATACGGAAAAGAATGCTGCACTGAATGCTACAGCACCAGCAGCAGTTGCTACCATATAAGGAAATACTTTAGAGTTTATAAATTCCATGATTATAAGTCCTGATATTCAGCTATAATTATGTCTCTACAGAAGTAATAGCTGTCACCATTTCTGAGGACGGTATCTGCCTTCCAACATTGTTTCCAATGATTCATACCTTCAACCTCAACGTCGGAGACAATCATCCTACCCAATAGGTAGTACATATTATCTCCGACTTTTATGAGTCGTTTATTCAAGTGAAGCCACCCTAAGCCTACACACAATTCCCGTTTTCCTTAATTTACAGTGTAAGAAACGGAAAATCACCTCTTCTCTTGAAATAAACATATAACCTAACTTATCTTAACGAAGCTCTTTTTTGGTACCTTCTCTTCGAATTTTGGAATATCGATAGATAAAATACCATCTTTGAAATTCGCACGTATATTATCACCATCTAATGAATCACCAAGAGTAAACTTACGTTCGAATGCTGAATGCTTAAGTTCTCTTCGTAAAACTGTTGCTTCAGCATCTTCATCGAAACCATGCTTACTTCCTTTGATAGTCATAACACCTTCTTCAACCTCTACTTCGAGGTTCTTTTTATCGATTCCAGGAATCTCTGCAACCACACCAACTTTATCGTCGTATTCATATACGTTGACTTTTGGATATGCTGTTCCTGAAAATGGATTAACACCAACAGTTTTTGCAACTTCTGGAAAGTTCTCTTCAAACATGCTATCAAACAGTCTGTCGAATGGTGTTAAAAAATTATCACGATTAATACCAGGAAAACTGGTGTATCTTACTAAGCTCATTGTTTTTCTCCTTATGTTATTCTTATGAACTAACTTGAGTACCTAACCATTTAGCGTACCCATATTATATAAAGAAAAAACCGTACCATTAATATTAGTATGACAAAATGGCATTACGTTTCCCCATATTGGCAAACAATTTGCCATAATGTCACTTAAATTCCAAAGTAAAATATTTTGAAAGGCTCCTAAGTTTAGGATTCCACTTCATATCGTTACAATCATCTAAAAGTTTAATTGCTTCGTGTCTGTCTATTGGTGTGTCGAACGTTTGACCTCTAAACTCCACAGTTGGTGCATCAGATTTTGCACACTGTTCAATGATCATCTTTAGATCTTTGTATGCATTAAATCCTGTAGCAGTCATTGGCATCTTATTACTTCTTGATGCCATTAAAATATATTTGTCGTATTCTGAAAGATTATTAAAATCCATTTTTGTTCCTCGTTATAGATTAGTTATTTGTATTAATATTATTGCAATTGCCAATATTACACTAATGATTGTTTTCAACGTTGGTATTTCCCCAATAAATAGCCAAGCTAGCAGACCGAATACAATTGTACCCATTCCAAAACCAGCTAATCGCATATTCCAAAATGCACCGAAGTGTTCGTATGACCATTTAGTACTGTAAAAAAATAATGGTGCTATTGCCAAACTAGTAAGATACATCCACCAAATTGATTTTAACCATGGTTTATCCCATACAACCCAACCCTGTAACTGAAAAAATGCAACCATTGAACCAAAAAATTGTGCTATAATTGCCATATGTAATTTGCTAAATTCCAAGTATTTCCTCGTCTTCGTTTTTATTCTCAATAGGTTTATCATCTTCCCATCGTCCTTCATGAAACCCATCTGCAAAATGTTTTATTTCTTTTGGTTTAATTTCATTCTTCCAAAACCATTGTTCGAACTGGTATGTCAAAGAACTAACTACAGTTTTAATCAAGTCTAAAATTGCCTCGATAACGGTTTTTATAGTTGTCTTCATTTTTGTCCTATTTGTGTGTGTGAAAGAATTTCTTTTTATTAAAAGTCTTAAGAAGATCTTTGACTTCATCTAATTCTTTTTGAATAGTATTTAATTGTTTATTAATCTTCTTGTCAGATTTATCCGCCTTGTCATCTATGTCTTCTGTAATATCGTATAGATCATCTAGATCTCCACCGATTTTTTCCATTCGTGATTGTGTCAAGTTGACTGATGATGCGAATTCATCAATCGTTACCATTCTATTTAATTTAGCATCTATGTCTTTTTTCATTTGTGCTAATGCTTCATCTGCAACCTGACCAGACTCTATAAGTTTACCTAAGAATGTAATATCATCTAATATTTTTCTTAACTGACTGACATAACTCTGTATTGTTTTTGGATCATTTAAATCTGTGAACACAGCAACTCTTTCATCCGTCTTTTTATATTGCTCACCTAATTCTGCTACACGATCGTTTGCTTTTTGAACACCAAGATACAATCCTGATGTAAAGCAAAATAAACCACATGCAGCAATTGCTATGGCTTGTTTCATATTTTTACCTCAATTCCTATTTTAGCTTTATAAAATTCTTTGCCTTGAAGTTTGGATATTTCGCCTACATTATACAACCTAATTTTTTCAGTAAGTTTGTATGACACTTTAAACTTGTCTTCAAATTCAAATGTATCTCTACCGTCTTCTTCACTTGGCGGTAAGTAGCCATCAAAAGAAACATCAACTTCTATTTTATCATTGTAATACGCTTTCTTTTTAGACATACCAAAAGATATGAATGTTACAAAGTTTCTACTGAATAGATTTTCGTTTGTATTACGACTGGTAAAACCGAATGATATACTTTTAAAACTTCTTCTTGCATCAATTTTTAGATACCTTACATCTTGGCTTTGTTTGTCCATATACTCAGGTTTGAAATAAATGCCATTGTCAAACTTATACCAAAACAAATCATCTATGTAGAACTCACCAAGTTCTCTTTCCCACTGTCTGTTAGCATAAAAATTATCATTGCTTATTCCAACACTAACCTCATAATCATCTGGGTTAGGCTGTGTATTTGGTGTCCTTGCAGCGAATGAACTAAATAACATTACACCTGCTAATAAACTGTCTAATACCATTATGATAACTCCTTCATCACTTCAGCTTTGCTCCTACCTCCAATGAAACGGCTCACTTCTTTATCACCGTCCATTATAATTGTAGTTGGAACTGAACGAACCACAAATTCTCTCGCTAAATCCTCATTAGAGTCAATATCAATTATTTCTATTGGAAGACCATCTGATTTTAATCCTTCCATAACTGGTTTGAATTGTTGACAAGGTCCACACCATGTGGCTGTAAAATATTTTGCCGTTTTCATTTCAATCTCCTGTTAAAGAACTCGTCTATGAATCCCTTTGCTGTGTACATTATTCCTAGATAAAAAGAGATTTCTATTATCTCCATGTACCCTATTGCGTTTAGTGCATTTATGTCCATTCTTCTCTCCTTCCGAAGTCGTTTTTTTCTATTCTATTTTTTAAGTGTCTCTTGTACCATATAAGAAACAAAACCATTTTAAATTTATTAACCATGAAGCTCAAGATATTTCTCAACTGCCAACTCCTTCTTTTTAGCTTCAATCATAATATCTACATCATTTCCGTATGTTTCAATTTTATCGAAGACGTAATCTGAATGTGCCTGTGCCTTAATCTTTGGATCTTCTTTTTCTATGCTTCTTGATTCTGAGTAGTGAACCGCTGGCGTAATGCCTTCAGGCCACGTTGACATAGCAAGCTCAAGTGCTTCACGTTCACTAAGCCCGCCATTACAAAACCTGTGGTGATGATAGTCGAACACGATGGGCACGCCAACACGATTGTATATTCCATTGTATAACTCCTTTACTGAATACATTGATTCTTTATCGTCATTCTCGACAGTCAATCGGGATCTAACGGATTGTGATAATAACATAAAATTTTCGCAAAACCTATCCATTGCAGATTCTTTATCACCATACGCACCACCCAAGTGGATGTTGATTTTATTGTACGGTGTTTCACTTAGACCCATAAAGTTCATCATATCTGCATGATATTCCAAGTCTTTAATGCAGTTCTGTACCACATGTTCGTGTGGGGAAGTTAGAACGTTGAATGGTCCAGGATGTGTGGTCAATCTAAGACCATGAGTTTTAGCTTTTGTACCAGCAGAATGTAAATACATTTTAATTTGTTCTAGATCTGGGAGATCTGTCCATTGATACTCTGATTTCCAAGGAGCAAGTGTAGACGTCATACGAAAAAACTTGTAACCATTAAGTATGTTCCAATCAATAATTTTATCTAGGTCCATTGCATTTTTAAGTGTGATTTCACTGGCATAACCGTGACCTTTTTCTAGAAACGTTCTTCTAATCATAGATCTACCAGTTGTAATTCTCTGTACACCTTTAGGAGGATATGATAGTTTCATGTTTATACATGCGTATCCGTAGTTCATAATAAATTACTCCATTTCATTAATTTCATTTTCTTTAGTGCCGCACCATTTCGAAGTTCCATTGTTGAAACAATCTTATTCTCTATCATTAGATCCATCATAGCCTTAACATCGCACAATTCTTGAATAAGTTTGTCGTTCTTTATGAACTCCTTTTTTCTGATTGCTTTACTACATTCCTGTATTAATTCACCACATTCTTCCATGGTAATGACCATTAGTTCTTCTAACTTTTTCATTTAGCCTTTTGTTTCCTCCGAGTATACCTTCTTTTTTTAGGTTTTACCTTTATTTCTTTTACTTCTTCATTGTGCCATGGGTATAACTCGTTTTCTTTCTTACCGTTTATAAAATCGATTACACTATTACACACCTTTAAAAATCGTTCCATGCGAACTCCTGTATTATTTCCTTTATCCTATTTACTGCATTACTACCAATCCAACATTCACCGTCTTTAGTTGCTGCATGATGATTGTAGTACTCATTGTATGGTCCTTGTCTTACGTAACTTTCAAATGAATATGCATTTGCTATCGCCTTAATATAAAGTGTTCCATCATCATCTAAATACGTATTACATATGTAGTCGACGTTTTTCTTATTCGCATGATTATAAAAGTGATCGTAATGAACTGGAATCCACCAATCTTTATCAACGTTCGGGCACTTTATTTCTATTCGTGTTCCCTTCGAACCTGTTAAATTTGAAACATCGTACGCATATGGCGATTTATTATATCGAACGAATTGTGGAAAATGCCTGGTAAATGCAACTTCTGATGCTAAACCTCTAAGGGTTGACAAAACAATTTGATCCTTTGATCTACCACGTTTATCTGCTTCATATATTCCACTAGACATACGATCAAGTTCTCTAGTTGCCCAATCTGGTATATGATCTGGATCGAACAAATCCCCGACTGATGTATTAGTTATTGCTGCTTGCATTCCAATGTTCCTTTATGTATTGTTTTAAAACCTTATCTTGTACCATATTCGGACTGTTAGGTATATTTTCCATTTGAAATATTTCCCAAGAATCCATAGCGTATTCACCGATTCCTGGTAAATCTCCTACGTGTATCCATGTTGGATCGTTTGTTACCCATTGCTTACTCATTTTTATTAGTGTCTTGGCTCTCTTGTTATAGAAGCCAAGTGGCTGTAACAGTTTAGCTAATTCTTTTTCATTTGCATGCATCATCTTTTCAGGAGTTGGCCACTTACCAAAGAGCTTATCTCTAATTGTATCAACTTGTCGTCTATGTGTAAGATTAAGCAAGATACAACAAACCAACATTTGCCATGGATTATCTTTATATATCTCTTGTAAAAGTGGGCGTATTATTTTCATATAATCTCATTATCAATTTTCTCATACCCTTAGTATAAGTCTTTGGACTTTTGAATTCACCAGTAAAATGTTCTAAACAAACTGCTGACTCTTCCCATTCTGGTCTAGAAATTGTGGGACTAGAAACACCTAAAGCAACCTGATTTGCCAACTGCATTACCCATGGTTGCATAATATTATTAATGGTTGGTGCAATACCAATCACACATTCAATCTCACCATCTGCAAACGTTGCATACATTAACATAACATTGTCTTCTATCCAATCGAAAGTCTTTTCCTTTGGATAATCATGAAATTTCAATACTCCGTTATACGTCTTAGCTTGACTAGTTTTATATTCTAAGTAGTCAAACACCTTTCCACATGTAGATTCAAATGGACCTTGCCCATCCCATTTATGGCCAAACCCAGTGTTACCAACATTCAAAAGAAGAGAAACCATTTCCTCTCTCCTGTATGGATTCTTGCTTAGTTCTCGCTTAACCCAAACTGATTCGTCTGGATTAAGCTTCGCTAATATTGATTCTAACATCTTTTTATATCCAATCTGGGTGTCCGTTTATTGCGGCATTAAAATCTGGGTTTGCTTCACAGTAAGCATCAAAATCAAAACTATCTTCATCTATTGAATGAGTAATGAAAGGACCATTTTCATCGACATCAACATCGAAATGTCCAGTGAGTACATCTACTTCATCATTGTCGACCATGTTATTGTGAGCAAAAAACGCTTCATCACCTGGAACATCTCTGTCCAAGTCTACTTCAGTTGAAACGAAATTGTTATTTGTGTTTGTCATAGTAACCTCTTTTATTTTATATTAGAATCTAAACGTAAAAACCTGTTATTGTACATGCTTTTTTTCAATTATTTTCGAAAAAATTATTCATCCTCCTTGTTTATTTTAATTGTTAAATCTTCTAGCTTACCTTGTGCTGCATCTATATAATACAATGAATCACTATTGATCTCACTATCATGACCTGTGTTATAAGCATCAGTCAACATGTCATCAATCTCTTGTAATAGTTCTAATATTTTATCTTTATCCATGTAACTCACCCCACATTAATAATGAAGAAACAATTAATTCATCACCTGGTTTCCACATTCTATTTTCCGGTGAATCACTATACTCTCTATAGATTTCCCCGGTTGTACTATTCCATATTTGATAAATGTCAACCTCATCATCCTCTAAGAACCACTCTACTGTTATTTCGTAATTGTTAGCAAGGGCTTCATCACGTTCTGGATGTGAGATCAGATCTCCTTCAAAAAGTAATTGTGCCATTGTAACTTCTCTAACACCAGGCCCAGTTTCTTCAACACCTATGTCATCGGTAGCTTTAAAAATTTTTTCTTGTATGTTTAAACTCATTAGTAACCTCTTATTTATTATACTAGAATCTACACGATAAAACCGGTTAATGTACATGTTTATTTTCGAAAAAGTGCGTTTTTTTCTCAGTCTTCTTACTGTTTTTTGTTTTTACCTACTTGATAAACCCACTTCATTTCTTCATTAACTAATCTGTATATGGGTTTTATGTCTTCCCACTGGTGATGAGCTGAACAGTATTCAGTTCTCGGATTAGCTTTTACAAAAAATTGCCATTGTATGTTGTGTTTGTATTTGTGTATTCTAAGACGAGTATCTATTAATGGATAACGTTTTATTGCTTCTCCATTTTGGTTGATAGAAGCACACCTCCAATTTAACGCACATACTATAAGGCAGCTTAGTAGCCAAATTAATGTTGGCGTATACCTATTCACCTTCGTCTTCATGCGACGATAACAACCATGTTGTAGCAATATATTTGTTGTTACTACGTGGCATATTTCCTCTGTGTATGTATGGAAAACCTGCAGGCCATATACAAAATGTACCAGCTTTGGGTTTAATTTTTAAACCTGTATATAGAAATTCTGTGGTACCACCAACAGCTACATCATTCAAATAAAACATAACAACAAACATTCTCTTACAGAACTTTTTTAGGTATGGCTCTTCATTGTGCCATCCAGAATAATGTCCTTCACCCTTTATATATCGCTGTATTTGCCACGAAGGATAGTGAGAACCCTCAGAAAACATAAGATATGGATCCCACTGATCCTGTTTACCATAGCCATCTAAGTATTTATTTACATGATCGTTTGATCTATCAACAAACATGGCATGTATGTCGCCATCAAAAAGAGACCAATCACGTGTATTCTTTACATCATGATTAATTCCACCTGATGTTTCACCTTCACATGTCTCGTCAATGTTTTCTTCAAACCTATGAATGATAGATCTACATTCTGATCGGGACAATGCATCTGGAAATACTCCAATAGTCTCATCAAATTGATACATATATGACCCGTTCAACATTAGTTTAGATCTCCATTTATATCATGATTTTCCTCATGAACTAGGAATTTTAATATAAATTTCATATCTTTATCCTCATCCCATTCTTCATATCCAACTAGCTTACAATGTTGTGTTGTCATTCTGTTAACGATAAAATCTGTTTGATCTTCAGTATCACATATGACATATATCATATCCCCATCTGATCTGACAAATATTTGATTTTCTGGCTTATTGTATGTAACACCATCTTTCATGACTCAGCTTTCTCCGTATCATTTACCCAGATATTCTGAGACCATTCTACTTCATGTTCTCCGTACTTAACTAAAACACTTTGTAATTCGTCTTCAGTTCTATCTAGATCGTTCTCTAATTCACTTACATGCTTTCTGTAAATTCGTTCTAGTCTCTGTGCATAAAAATACCAAGTAAAGAAACCCATTATATAGCCTAACACCATATAAAACCATGGTTGAGACGTCATCTGAATGATGTACTCATATATGTTCAATTGAACTCCTTTATGATAAGTATTGGTTTACCTTCTCTTTATACTCATCTACTGTCATATTGTTCATGTCTAAAACTTTTGTATCAGACGGGAAAGATTTAAACTCGTTAAAGTCTTCTACCAATCCAAGATTCAACATCATCTTCTGTCTACCAGTGGGATGATCAATAACGTTCGATGTTCCCCATACCTTGTTAAAATCTAGATGATCATACATCTCGCCTGGTCTAATATAGTTTTCTATCCATCTAATACTATCACACATAACATCTTCAGCATTATATGGTACAGAACCTGTATCCTTATAAACCATTTCCATAACCTCATCCATAAACTTCTCTTTGTTCATCCTAGTGGTTGGCTTTGCCATATACTTAATGCATTCTACTGCGTTAGTGCCATAGTAGAACATAGACTCTCTAACGACATACTGTGGAAACCAATCTGCTATATCGGATATGAATGCGGCATATTGAAATTTGAACTTACGAAATCCATGTTTCACGTTCCAATCAAACAACCACTCTCCTATTTCTCGTATTTCTCTTTTGTTTCCCTGTTCTAACCACTCTGCCAATTCTCTAACCATTTTAGGAACATGCTCAACCATAAAATAATCACCGTTCCGTTTATATTCTGATCCTTCAGGTGGTTTAGGAAACGCAGGAAATTGATAACCAATTGAAGTGTAGAACGGCTCATGTTTTCCATTTGTAATTCTAGTAGTCATCTCTTCTATTGTGTTATCCAAATAGAAATGTGGTACAATTGTGTTATGGTATCCAGACGGTTTCTGTGCATAATTAATTGCAGAACCAGTTAATCTGTGCACCATAAAAACATACAACCATTCTGGTAAACCAAACACTGACTGCTTACCTTTCCATGCACGAGATAATGCATTACGCTGAGGAGACATCATACCCTTTTGCATCTTTTGCCAATACGGATGTTCTTCATTGTATCCATAAAATACATCATTAACAAGCTGACTAAAACCTGCATACTTACGTTCGACAACATCGTACAGTTCTACCTGACACATTAGATCATCTCCACCATCCCACTCCTGATGAGGTATAAATCCTAAATTACAATCTCGTTGCTGCTTCTCAGCTAGTTTAAAATACTTTAAAAAATTATCATAGTACTTTGTTGGTTCTATACTCATACTAATTTATCTCCTTCTCTCCAATGAGCTCTTGTAGTTTTATCAGAAACTGGGTTTTTATCGTAATAGTAAAATGCTAGACTTCTCCTATCAACTTTTGTTTTTACTGGATGACCATGTGGTGTTCCATCAACATCAAATATTACGGCTCTATTCCAAATTGGGTCAACTTCTACATGTTTAACCTTCAACCTACTATCCCATATTTCTAGCTCTCCACCTTGATTTGGCTTCCAACTATCATTCAAGTAGATCAACAAGTTAACCTTTCTCCACATATCCATGCCTTCATGATAACTAAAATCCTTGTGTACTTCTAAATGTCCACCTGGTAATGTGTGATGATAACCACCTCCATGATAGTTATTGTCAGGTACCAAGTCAGGATTTCCTGTAACGTCTCTCAACCATGACATAAAACTATCACTGTTAAAGTACTGACACACCATTCTCATTACAGCAGGCATTTTGGTTATATCTCTAACACCACGCTTTAAATTACTATGTTTATGGTTATCAAATTCACCATCAGAATTTCTATCGTAATCATCTTCAGTGATAGATTTTGATTCGCTTATTAAACTTGTCATAACAGTTCGTTCTAAGAAATCATTTAGAATGAGATATGAAGATGGAGTTTGGGAAGAGTATACGTTATTTAATGGTACATGTGGATTGTATAGTCTAGGATTTATCATCTATTCGTTTCTACTCATCCATGCCTTTGTTGTTTCTGGAAACTTATCTTCCATAATTTTAAGTAAAGCTGCAGCATAAACTTGTATTTCTACTTGTGCAGTCTTTTCATACCTAAGCTCTATAAAGTTCATTATGCCTTGAAAGCTAGCTGTCCAATAAACTTCAGTATATTGAGACAATGGAAGAATTGCCCGAGCTTGTTCCTTACCCACACCAGATTCCAATAGACTCTTATAAAACATGTTTGCATACCAATGAGCATCTTCCCATGTTTTCATTGCTTTATCCTGATCTTCTATTGCACCTTCAGTTGCCTGTTTGTTATCCTTAGACTGTTGACGAAAAATCTCTGGTGTATAAAAGTCTGTAACTTCTACGTATCTACCTGAGATCTCATTCCAAGCATGATCTTTTGTGGAACTACTAGATGACGTTTCTATTCCAACAACATGCTTGTACCACTGTCGCATAACAAATTCAGGAGCCTTTATATGGAACTGAGCTTGTATGTGCCTAAACGGTGAAAAGTGTTTATACTTTGCCAAGTACCGCACTAGTGCCCTGTCTTGTTTATCAAACGTAGTCTTTCTTTTACCGAAGGAAACTCTTGCAGAATTGACAACAGTTAGATCTGTACCTAACGTATCGACTAGTTCTACAAACCCCTTATCTAATACTAAATTCTTCATACTTCTCTATAAGCTTTCTCTTTTCTTCATTTTGACCATCATAATCACTACTGTCCCAATACCAACCTCTTTTACCTTCGAAGCCAATGGTCATATGGGCAACTATTAGTTCAGCTAAACTTTTAGTGCTAATGTCATGATGCTTTACTCCGTACTTGTTTAATACGTTTTCAATTAGTTGTTTCATCTCTTACTTCTCCCCATTCTCGTTGACTATCTATTCTATCATAAATAGTTTCATCTATCAATTCTGGCTCTCCTCCAACATTCCACATCCATGCACCTGTTGTACCACCTATAGATTTTGTACCCTTATGTTTCATGTATTTCCAAACCTTTGCATCATAATTGTACACGGTTGGGAAAGGAGGCCACCATTCTTTCTTTTCATTTTTTAAAAAGGGTGACGGATCAGATACTACGTCTGATCTACCTAGTTCGCCTTGTTTGAGGTTTCTAGAAACTGCGACTGAATAGAACTTAGCGTTAGGCCACCCGATCTGAAGTCCTCTTGAAAGGACACCAGTGGATATGGCACACCATACCTCATCGGGCTCTCCATAATATTTCGCTATGTTATCCGCCACCCTTACCACTCCAGCAACTACGAGTGGGTGATACAAACCTAATGGAATGAAAGATCCACCAGTTTGTTCTGCGTACTCTTTAGCCATTTTATTTAAATTTGGCATAGCTGCAATTCTTCTAAATTTTGGTACGGCCCCTCTTTCAATGCACACAGCTTGATGATCCGACACCTGTTTTGATGAGGGCATAAATAGCACAACCTTTTTACCGTACCTCTTCGCAGCTTCTAAGATAGAGACTCCTGCAAGTCCCTTCCTTGGCTGCACATAAACGATAGTGTCCTCCTTGACTTGGCTCATGAAATAGTCTCCGAACCTTGCCTTACTCCCCACTATCTTATCATCCCTAACCACGTTAAATCTATCATGCTGAATTACTTCTGGTATACCATACGGATCTACCCAATCTTCAGTTTGTTTAAGATACCACTCGCGATTAAATTCTTTTAGATCCTTGTTCTCACCATCAAGTATATGGTTGTCATGGGCCATTACTTATATCCCCTGAAAATATCTTCTATTAAGGATATTATTGCAATACCCAATACAAACAAGCCAATAAACTGACTCGTAGATGCACAGTAATCTAGCCATATTATAAAATCGCCCATTCTGAATTTCTCCTATAAAATGGAGGAGCAGTATGTACTGAACCACCTAGCTCCATATACTGTTTAGCGTATTCTTCCCCGTCTATAGTATATCGTAAACTGGGTGGAGCAACTAACGGAAAGTCCCAACTCTTTATTGTACTCATGATCTGAACAGTCTTATTTAGTCTCTCTTCCCTAGTTCCAAAGAAAGGTGTACCCTTAAAGTATCCAGTCTTGGGAATCTTACGCGACTCAAATTCAATGGGCACCGGGGCACACAGTTCGACGGTCACGCCGATACGGTCCCGAAAACGGACCGCCTGGTTTCTATACTCTTGCAGTAGCTTATCCAAGTCGGCAGACTCGGGACGACAGAGGTGATGACGTACATCGATACTTCCCAAACATATGGTTACACCCTCAACACCGGGTTTTACTTCGATATCGTCGAGTAGCCTCTCCTTCAAGGCTCCGAATAACGTACGACCATCCTTCTTTAGTACGGCATTCTTGTGACCGTTAGGAGCATAAGCAGGAGTATGCGAATCACCCCAACTTAACCACGTGTGGCCAATACTATCAAACTTAATATGCTCTACTTCCTTACAGAAATTAGATACAGATTCACACCATTCGGCAGTAATCTGTTTTGATGTACTTGCAGCGTTTAATCTTTTAGCAAGGAATGCACCGTAATCAGGCATTTCCCAGTCGAGACTTGTTACCTTACCCGCACCAACGGCAAGCAACCGATTGAACCGTTCGAAAACGGAATCGTCAGCTCCCGCAAACAGGTTTAGGGCACCGGACCAATTAACTCCATGGTCGAGGTACACCTTATCGTATTGCATTATATCTTGAGTACAGCGTTCGTTGATCTCCGCGTTCAAACGATCAGCCCATGTTAGAGACCAGCCCCTTACGTGGGACTTCTCATGTAGGGGTATGTTAGTAGCGGGACTTGTTATAACTTTTGACATAGAAACCTCTTTCTCTGTTTATTATATATATTAATTAGATTGCTCAAAATGCAGTTTATTTCTTCTTCCACTCTTTCCACCAAAGATCTACATCGTCCTTGGCCTGCTTAAGTTTTATAGGACAACCCAGCTCCTTGTGACACCAATTACGATACCACTTAATAGCTTCAATCTTACGGTTAATCTCTCCGTTAACTCCGAACCAAGTATCCTTAATCTTATCCAACGTGGCCTGAGGTATCACAAACCTAGGAGATTCAAGTCTACCGTATATAGAGTACTTCTTCCAGAGCCAGTTCATCTCCTTCTTTTCCACTTTACTGATACCAGTCCTATTGTGCTCGTAGTTATCGTATATCACGGCCTGATGTAGATCCTCTTTAAAATGGTCAGAGTGTACGTGATCCTGTCCGGTCTTCTCGGTCTTGGCATTCTCAGCCCAACTCAAGATTCTAAGACATAACAGTTTAGAGCTAGCCATACCTTCGTATCCGGCGGCACCCTTCTTTATTCTGTTCGGGTTACGTCGGGCCCATAGATCATCGGTTTTATATAAGTTGTGCATGTTTAATCCTCCTGCTCAAAGCTGGGTGTACCTGCCTTGATTGATTCAATTTGTTTAAAGTTATCAGTCTGGCCGAGGTGATCTCGAACCCATGTTCGGCTTGGTCCCCACAACCAAAAATTGATCCAACCCATCTGCGGATCAAGGGCCTTAATTTGGTACCAACGCTTCTGTTTAGTCGTATCAGTCTGGTCATTCATATTATATGAATAGGGGTATATAATTTACCTGGGGTACAAAAACCTTCGTGATGGTAAAATAGGCTTGTGCACGTATAAAAAAAGCATTTCGTTTCCGATTTCCGCCAGAATGTGGTCCGACGGGCCTTGTAGACCCGTCTCGCCGTTTGTAAGTAGAGGTTACCAGTCTCACTTATATCTCATCTCCAGCTACGTCTTCAAATAACTCGTCGGATGACCCGTCGTCTGTGTACTTCTGCAGTAACTGCTTGACAAAGGTTCTCTCTGACTCGACTCCTCCGGCTGCATCGAATTTGGGAAGTACGGCTACCTCTGCTGCCTCAGATAGGGTAAACCCGTCGTACAGTAGGCTTGCTATCTCTACCGTAGATCTTGTACTTATATGGGTGGATAGTCTTCCTTCTTCGCTAGCAGACTCTGTTCTTGTAATAAATGCAAGCTCTGCAACGTTGCTTACTAACTCAGTCTTGACGTTTGGGTATAGTCCACCTAGTAATACTTCCTCTTGATCTTTGTTCAGGACGTCCATCTCTATTTGAGTGAACCTATCCAGTAGGGCTCTGTCGAGAACCCTTGTTGCTGTGTACTCATTACCAATATTGGCAGTTGCGATAAAAGTAACACCATCGGCGACTTTGATTGTCGCTTGGCCGTCAGCCTCATCCAACCGAAGGTATCTTTGTCCTTCGTCTAACACGGTCATTAGGATGTTCCAAGCTTCAGGGTGTGCCCTTGATAGCTCGTCTAATAGGATGACGGCGTTGCGAGTCTGTATAGCCTTAACAAATAAAGCTTCTGAGAAATATGTACCTTTGTCTTTGTTATAGTGGGTGTTACCGATAAGAGTAGCACGTGGATCTTGTGTAGATCCCAAATTGAAATAGAACTCTGGTTTGTCTAGCGCGTTAACTAGAGTCTTTGCAGCCATAGTCTTACCACAACCAGCCGGTCCGGTCATCATGATATTCTTACCTCTCATAGCGGATCTGACTAAGTATTTCCACTTGACCTCATTCATGATAAGGCTGTCAGGTTTTAATTGATAAGAGCTGTGAATGTATGACAAGATGTCATTATGTTCTTGACTAGTATCTTCGGTAACCGTGACTACAGTAGCTTGAGCATTCCACTCAGATTCAGTAGCAGATCTCCAAAAGACGCGGCCTGTGCTTCCAACTTTACGAACTGCATAACCAGTATCCTGGAGCAATTGCTTACGTTTATATGAAGGCATCTCAGTATCGTATGATTTGCCATCTTGACATACTGCGCGCGTTCTACTGCCGACAGTCTCGATTTTTACTATTATATTTTCTTTAGTTGAGTTCATTTGGGTAACCTCTTGTTTATTATATTAGAATCTACTAACAAATACCGGTTAAAGTACATGCTTATTTTCACTTATTTTAAATTAATTGAACATACTCATCAGGTTGTTATAGGTAGCCTGACTGGTATTAAGACTAGACTCAATCAGGGAGTAGTTGCCTGCCCGTCCCCTAGGGGAGAAGGACTTAAGCAGCTTATTTGCCTTATTAATAGCGGACTTCTTACCTCGCGCAGAAACTGAGTTCCAGCCCCAGCCGCCGTTACTATCCTTAAATCTAAAATTCCATTCTTTCATATTGTTTGTATAACCTCTTTTATTCATATAAGAATCTACACGCCCCAACCGGTTAATGTACATGCTTATTTTAAAAAAAGTGAAAATAATTTAATAAATATCAGGTGGCATATCTGAGAAGTCCCTAGTATCAGACAGCTCTTCTCCATCAGGATCCTCGTAGTAGTCATCCTTAATGCCCCGGGACTCCATGGAACCTGTAATTACTCCGCCGCCGGGCTTAAAGCCTGAATTGTACACAATACCATCGCCGTGCTTCCTTAGATGAGTGTTAACCTTACGCCGCTCCATAAAGTCTATCAGGTCCTGCTCATCAAATAATACCTTACTGTTACTGCGGACTCCCATCTTTATATAGGGAAGGACACCTTTCCTCCTGTACCCGTCTATGGTACTCTCAGTCATATGCAACATAGCTGCTGCTTGCTTTTTTGTAAGATATTTTGGCATACGGTTATGACATCCTGGCTTAAAAAAATTTTCTCTGAACGAACGCGAGCTTACTCACCATACTCTCCTGGATCATAGATTTTCTTATGAATAAGTATCGCATCGCCTATATTTTTCAATGAAACCAGTACTGCTATACGGCTCTCGTATTTCGTTTGGGTGCGACAAAGTCTCTTATCTCTAGTACTCTATAACCCTTAACTCTTAGACCCATGGACTCTTAGCCCTTATACATCGAGTATACGACTACCCCTATGAATCCGATTACGTGTACCCAAAACAGTAGCTGCCACGCCAACCAGACCGGTGGGAGCAGTAAGACTGTGAGTCCTATAATCCATAGTCCCTCTTTACTTTGCCAGTTCAAGCGTACTTACCTCTGTTCCGCAATCCCTGCATACGTTAACCTGAATTTGAATTAATTCGCTTTTACCTGTTGGACTCTGTATAGCGGATATTCTTTTCATTTTAACGGCTGTATCAAATAAGAGGTGTCCACACTCCTTACATGCTACGTCTTCGAGTGTATTTGGATCTATTTGTAATGGTGTTCCTTGTTGATTCGATATGTTTTGCATATTATCCCTTTGCTAATTGTAAAGTAGTTAAGTGGTCACGGTTCTCGTACATTAATAGTACCCACTCTTGTACGCGATCCCATCGTATCTTTCGTCCACGGGAACCGGGTAGTTGAAATAGAATGCGCACGCTGTTATCCTGTTATGATGTCTTTGCTGTGCTCTCCGTACAAGTCCCATACTCGCGGACCGTGTTGGATTTCCTCGTCGACCGTTATCTTGCCCTTCGCGGCGTCGACCGTGAAAACCTTATCGCCCGTCGTCATGTATATCTCGTTGAGTGCTGCTGTTAATGAAGGTTGTACGATTGATTCTCTACCACCTAATGTATCTTCTGTTAGAACCCATCTATCTCCCGGTGGATGACGTTCTGCTACTACTTTAATTGCCATTTGATTACTCCTTATAACCTTTTAAATAACTTGTTTATGTTAACATCTCCCAAATCTTATCAATTATGAGAGCTACAAAACCCATACCAATAGCACCTCTCCACTTTTGTGAATCTTTCCTATACGTGCTATTAGTCTTTGTCTCTGCCCACAATCCCTCATTTGGATTAAATAAGTTCTCTTTTAAAAAACTTAAAGATGCATCTGTCTTACCGTGTGCCATTGACATATCATATTTCATCGCATCCAACTTCTTATCTAACTCGTCTAATCTATAATGTACTAGCTCGAGATCTTGCTTATCTTTAGAATTCATGGGTCACCTGAGTTGTTTTTATAATCATACATAAATATTAGTTTTGTAAGAATTTGTTGTTTAGAACTTTAGCTAAGCTTATAAGATTTGTAGGATCTATGAATGATGCATCTTGTCCGTACATCTTCTTAAAATCTTCTATTGTACTCTCTCTTGGATAATCACCAGCAATAAAGAATGAAAGAATATTGATACCTGATTTTCTAAGCTTTTCTACTTCATTCTTGGTGTGGTTGATTGCAAGCTTTCCAGAGTAACTAACTTCTTGAGTACCGAAGTATGGCATTCCATCTGATAAGTTTAGAAAGAATGCATCTCTACCGTTAGCATCTGATAAGATTTGCTTTTCGATTGCTGCAAAACATAGACCTTCAGGAGTAGTACCTTTTGCATCCAAGTATCTCCAATATTTCTTAATGTGTACAATCTTGTTTACTTTAGAATCGTATACTACAGCTAACAATGGAGAATCTGCTGAATTAAGTGTTGTTCTAACAGTGACTTGTACATGGATGTTACCAACCATATCAGCAGCTTGACATATTGCAGCTGCACTCTTGATAGCATTTTCATAATACTCACCGCTCATAGAACCACTCGCATCTATTGAGATATGAAGATAAGCATCATTATATTTTGTAGTGAATGAGTGTGAGAATACGTTACCATTGTCAAAACCTAACTCAGCAATTAATCTCTTGTCAATACGACCAGATTCTTGTCTTGTCCATTTAGTAGTACGCTCTTCATTACGAATCTGTAACTTCTTACCTAATTTCTTACCAAGCATAAGACCTTTTTGTACAACCTCGACATTATCGTGGTACCTTCCACTTGACATAAGAGAATAACCTATTGAATTATGATTGTATTGTTTAGCATCTTCTAATAAAGCATCTGTAAGTTTAGGAACTACAACCACTTTAACTTTAGAATCATAAGTATTTCCCCATCTGTCTGAATCTTTAAGTTGAACCTCTTTATGATATGCACCTGACTTTTCAACTGCTTCAACATCGTTTTGATCTTTCTTAGAAAGCTTAGACTTTTTTATTTTACCTTCAGTGAAGTCTTTTTGCTTTTTGATAGCTTTATCAATCGTAGCGTGCTCTGATATACTAAGCTCATTCTGTTCTGTTGCAGATTCTTCACTTTCTTCAGCTTTCATTGGTGTGTCACCAGTATCAACTGTAGTACCTTCATTTGAAGACGCCGAATCTGAAGCATTCTCAACTCCATTTTCGTCGATGGTTGATTCAGCGTCTTCTGAGGTTACATCTTCTTCTTTTTCTACCATATGATTCATGATAATTTCATAAATATCAGTTGCGATATTGAAAGCATCTTGAGTCGACTCTAGTCTTTTGATGTCTTTAAGATTGATTGTGTTATAAATAAGTCTCAATCCTGGAAGAGCATCTAAGTCTGTATTTTTGTTAGTGAAGTTGATGATACGAAATTCGTAATGATCGTATTCACTTGGATCACGATAGTCTTTGGACTTCAAACCTTTATTGATAGCTCTGAAATTGAAATATTTTTCATACATTGAATGATAGTAATTTTTATATCCTGGAGCTGATTTGAAAGTCTTATAATCAATACGTCTGTCTTCAACATAGTTAAGAAGACTTTTGATTCTTGGAACCATTTCATGAAAATCCATTTGTTCTTTAGATCCATATGGTAATCCACCAAAATCTATATCAAACCTTTCAGCGATGTGCTGTTTTAGGTCTTTTAAGAATTTAAAATCGCTATGTACAATATGACTACCTTCATGAAGGGCAAGTCCAACTGAAGGATCAAAATTCTTATCATTAAGATTAGCAGCTAATGTAACTGTCTTACCATCTGTGAAACTATCTTTTCCAGCAAATTTGACTCTAATATCACTACGACCAGTTACAATGTTTACATAGTTGGAAATAGCTTTACGATAACCAGCAAGAGCAATAGTATCTTTACCTTTCTTTTTTGGAGTTTCTTCATCTTCTCTCCACCAAGCATCGACACTACCTGTCATGTTGCCGATCCAATAATTTGAGTTTTGATTTATTCTTGTCATTTAGTAACCTCTCTTATGTTATAATAGAATCTACTAAACAAAACCGGTTAAAGTACATGTTTATTTTCACTTTTTTTCACTTTTTTTCGCTTTTTTTCGTATGATTTTGCAGACGGTAGACCAGAATATTCGCAAATGTCCTCTTCTAATATCGTATTATCCTTAATATGTTTTGGATAATAAGGACACATCAAGCATCCATGACCACAACAGAATCCCCGATCAATTAAAAACTCTCGGGATAGCAATTAAAAATCACCATAGTCTACTTGAAAACACGTTAATCCATTCTCTCTCCACATATCCACCACTTTTTGTCTATCGTCAAATACTCCTAAAACCTGAGATAAATCTGCACAGTGATCGTCTAACATGTTCTTCTTTAAAACCTGATCAGAAATATACATTTCCTTCTTAGATGACGGTCTCATAACTAACTTATGATATTTAATGTCATGTTGTTCTAACCATAATTTAGTTGCTAATTTTGTTCTATCTGATCTCCCACTAAAAATATAGATCGATGCACCACTATCGTATAGTAACGTACACATTGCTACCACAGGAACATTAGGCAAATCTAACTTGATATTCTCTGGGTCATGTAATACGCTCCAATCTATTTTGTCATAGTCGGCTTCACGAGTCTTATTAGCAGTCGCTAATCTCATACGTGCATCAGTATTGGCTAACGTTCCATCTAGATCAAAAATTACTATTTTATCTTTTACAGACATTTACTTCTCCTATTCTATTATTCACTGTGATTCCATGGACCTTGATACCATCTAGTCCCATTATTTGGAATCTTTATCATTTGATAATACTTATCGTCTACCATAAATGGTTCATTTATAGCAAATGGACTTGTTTGTTCATATACCACTCTGTCCCATAATATTTCTAATATTTCAGCTTTGTATATTTCTTGCATATCTTTAAATGTAACTGGTTCCACTATCTCTACTGATATGTGACAATACACATCTCCACTTGGTACTAATCTATATGGTACTATTTCTATTGGTGTAGATCCTCTAATAATCTCGTATAACAACACTAATGTAACTATTAGTACGTGAATTGCTGATAAATTTAGTTTTTTCATAGATTTCCTTTATTATATTAAACTTTGAAAATGAATCTTGCATAATTACTAATGACTAACGTAATACTGGAGAAACACAATGAGGACATTAATAGGTTACTTACTACTGAGCATGGTGGCTGCTGAAAGTCCTTCAATTGAAGGAAGTCATCCACCGATCCCAAAGAAACCATTTGAACTAACAAAATTAGATCTACCATCCACTTACCACTACTATACAAGCGGTACCGTAACAGTTGATTTTATTGTTAATGAAAATGGCGACGTTGAAAACGCTATAGTTATAGACACGTTTGATACTAGATACAATTCTGGCATTTTGAAGAAAGTTGAGAGTACTAAATACATTCCAGCTCATCAGAATGGCATCCCTGTAAGAGTTAAATATAGACTACCCATAGCGTTTAGGTAATAATGAATGGGAGGATTGATCACTTCTTTCCTCCCTTCTTATCTGCAGGTTTTAAACCCATATCACTTAAAAAATCTACCCACCCAATCTCATCTTCTGGTGGTGCTTGTGGAAGTCCTATACTATCTAACAATTGCATATAACTTTGCTTCCGTACTAGTTCTTCACGTAATCTTCCCAGTTTTTTTATCATATCATCATTGTCTTGAAACAAATCCATCATCATTTCAATTCCCCATATACACTGATTTAATTGATCACCCGTGATTAAGAACATGTCGTCTTTATTATAGTACTTCACGTAATAACATCCTTTGCTGTTTCTTATTATGTGCATACACGTACGTTAAGTGGTTATTTATATTGGACTTGGTAATAAGTGTAAGTTCTCCCTTTGAATACAAGTTATTAACATATTCTACACTCTTACTATAACCATCACTTACAAACATGTTAACTGCAGTTTTCATTACATCTTTGATTGAGCGAGTGGACGGAATCGAACCGACAGCATCAGCTTGGAAGGCTGAGGTATTACCATTATACGACACTCGCGATTTCTTTTCTTCTTTACTTGTGTAATAATCCTTTAACCATCGATCCCATGAACCACTACCTTTTGCAACCTTACCACCACCAACACTTCTTCTATCCATTCTACGTAAACTGTCTTTAGTATCACTACTTACAGGTTGTACATAACCACCAGTTTTGTGTGGATATACAATATGTGCTGAATATTTTTCTACGTTACTGCATCTCACACATTCTTTGTAACCTAAGTGGATTCTTGCGTTGAGTAAAAACTTGCCACATTTATTACAGTTCTTCAATTAATTAAAGATCTGATTGTTAAGAGCAGCATTAAAATCTGGATTAGCATCACAGTATGCATCCCAATCAAAATCATCTAGATCAGCTGGCTCTGATCCACAATGATCATTACAGCTTGAACATATATCGTAATCTTCGTGTACTGGTTCTCCACAGCAGTCTGATACCATCTCTATATCATCTTCATATTCTTCTCGTTTTTTAAGAGCTTCAAAATAGCTTTCGTTTATTAAATTTTTCATGTTATGTAACCTCTTGTAATTATATTAGAATCTACTAATAAAACCCGGTTATTGTACATGCTTTTTTTCACTTTTTTAATAAAAATATACCAATATTTATACCTGAGAGGGCTTTTCAACGGGTCCTCTTTTTCTTTGGAACAAAAGGAGAATAGCAAATGAAAGAAGCCATAACAATGGTCAAAGTATGGATAGATGATATTGTACATCTACTCATGTCTTTAGTTGCTGTAGGCGCAATGTCAGAAGTCCTCTTTGGCAGCGGTGTCTTCGGAGTAAATGTTATTGGTAATCTAACAATGATAATAAGTAAATTCGGTCAATCTGGATTTGCTGGGTTAGTCGCTTTATTATTGTTAGTCGGATTGTTCCGTAAATAATGAGAATACGAGGGTCGTAGAAATGCGGCCCTCCTCATTTTGGAAATACCGATATACATTTGGGAATGGTTATCAACTCTGTATTATATCTTCTTAGTATGTCTTTTATGTAAACTTTGGTGGGATAACACTTAAGATGCGTTTTGGATTCTCTTCTTTAGTTGTAACAGTAAATTGTCAATCTTTACTATTTTTTGTGGATCTGTAACTTTCTCTCTGGTATTGCTTAGTTTTCCATAAGCTTTTTGTAAATCTACCAATGCCAATCCTTTCATGCTTCTTCTATAATACAGATGATTCAATGCTTCATCTTCTGCTTCTGCGCCACGAACACCAGCAACTGAAGTTACTTGTTCTACTTCACCATATATGGTTTCACCTATTTCTTCTATTTCTTGCCAGACTGTATTATCCCACATAGCATCTAAATCTAATTCTGCATCTAAATCTATATTGTCTATTTCAATCTGTTCAAGGCTATCTTGTATTGCTTTTTCTTTTCGTCTTTCTTTATCTCTCAAAGCAAACACAGCATCATAATGTACTGTCTGCATTGAGTCACATTCACTCAACCAAGCACCATAATTTTTCCAATTAGGTGAACCATTAGAATTTCTATATTCCGTATCATCACATTCTTTACCGAGGAATGTAGATGATTTAATTTCAGATACTTGAGTGACATCCTGCGCCCTTACCACTATCATCATTAATACAAAAGTCAAGACTTTTTTCATAATACATCTACTTTGAGGGATGGGTTTGTCTTACTTGGTCTTCTATCATGATCTGTTCCCACTATGATAAGGTATTCACCTGGTGATATTTTATCCGTCCATTCTGTACGATACAATTTCCATACATACGTTTCTATTCTATCTTCACCTCTTCTCGGACTCAAAGAGATTGGTTGCATATGTACTCTCACTCCATCGGAATTTATCATAATCAAACGAGTATTTGGTTTAGTAACCATATATCTAACCTTCATACAATCACCACCTTGTAAGTCCTTAGATTGCCAAGCTTGTAATGGAAACTCATAAAATGAATCAATAGTTGGTTCTTTTTGTACTTTAACGGGCTCATCACTTCTAAAAAATACGAGCCCTAAAGTAACCATTATCAGTCCAAATAGTATAATTTCTAATAAATCATCTGTAAGATTTAATCTCATGATCCCTCTTTAGAATAAATAGGGGAAAACGTTAGCAATTCCCCCATTAATTATCCTTCGTTTGTATAAAGTGTAGGTAGTTCGTCCAACTCAAATGTCAATGAATCGTACTTGTAGTAATAAATCTCATCGTTTCGTCTGTGATGAAATATTGCTGGTTCACCAGCTGCATCTACACTAAACTGCCATTCGTTATCTTCATCTGGTACACCTTCAAACAATGTAACTGATATGTTACGACTTCTACCAATAGTAGTTAGTGGATTATATGGCCACGCTTCAAGTCCAGTCTCAGTTATTCTTTCAGAAGCTTCTTGTTCACATCCAGCCCATACCATATCGACAAATGCCTTTTCTGCAGCTTCTTCTGCGTTATCAACTGTTTGTTGGTACCTTGGAATTGCAACAGCAGCTAAGATTCCCAGTATGATCGTTACCATTACGAGTTCAATCAAAGTGAAACCTTTATTTGTGTTCTTCAATATGTTTTTCATTTTCTTTACCTTTCGATTATTGTCTGTTTTGTTAAATTAGGGTACTAAAGTTTTATATAGCATTCCTGGATTCTCTGTGTCTATTACGACAAGAGCAGGTGCTTGAGCATCTGTTCCACTACCACTTCCTGGTATTACTAAGTAAGCATACGAACCATCCTGAAATGGTGACTTGATTCCTTTGTTACCAAAGTCTTTTTTGAAGTCAAGTGCTCCACCTGAATTGAATCCAACAGATGTTTCTAAGTTCATCCATTCATCCTGTAAAGCGTCATCGTCATCAGAAGATGCTGAAAATACATAAACAAACTCACCTAATTCAGATTCATATGATTGTTTTTGTTCAAGTATAGTTTCAATGTATGCTTCAAGAGTTTCATCAGTATATGCTCCATCTGATAAGTCAATCCCACCTACTGGTTGGTCATACTTTGATTGTCCAGGAAATCTTCCCTTTCCTTCTTCAGATACTGCTTGGTTGTAGTAGTTGTTGGCCACTGTTAAGATCTTATCAATGTTAGCAATTGACTTCTTCTCTTTAGCAGCAGCTCCAACGTTACCAAACTTAGGTGCAGCTGTTGTGGCTAATGTAGCCATCATAGCAGTAGTAACTGCAAATTCAGCAAGTGAATTACCCGTATTACTCTTAATTTTTTTATTTAGTTTTTTTAAAAATCTTTTGATTGTTTCGAACATTTTAATGCTCCCTTTTCGTTTTTTACTGGTTAATATAGTCTTCCTATAGGGTATATAGAAAAAACTATGCCAAAGTCCTCACTGGGGAGAATTATTTTTAAATTTATTTTAAGTTAAGTTATTGTTGAAGTTATGAGGCAAAAAAATAGGGACAAGAAGTCCCTATTAAATACGTGTTCAATTTGTTACAATCTAAAGTGTAACAGGTGTATTATTTAGTTACAGTGATAGTATTCATTGGAATGTAGTCAAAATTTTGTTCAATCCACCGCATTGCTTGATCCGGATTTCCATTTATAATACGTTGAACCATATAGATTACGTCTAATACATTAATTATACCATCATTGTTCATGTCTGATGCTTCTAATTGGCATTGCGTTCCACTGTTTGTTGTTAAAATATCCACTAACAATAAAGCATCTGCGATATTAATCTCCAAATCTGTATTGACATCTCCATCAGCAAAAACAAGACTATTACAAGAATCGCATGCATCACCTATTCCATCTTCATCAGTATCTTCTTGATTGGGGTTATAATTTTCTACACAGTTATCGACATCATCTAATATGCCATCGTTATCAAAGTCTAATACTAAATTGGATAATCCTTCTTGAATCATAGTAACGATTGTATTTGAATTAAAGCTTGATTGTGAATACATTACTTCACCGTCCCCTCCAATTATAACATTATGTGGAACATAACCAATCCCAAATAATCCGTAAATATTATTACCGCTGTTGTCGTCTAATAAAGGATATGTTAAGCCAAAAGTTGTTGCCCAACCTTCACAACTATATGGTTGATTCCAATCCATTCCTGCTGAAACTATTACTACATTTGTATCAGCTGAATATGCTTGATAAATATTTTCTATTGCCGGAGCCTCCGATTGACAAGGTCCTCACCAAGTTGCAAACGAAGCTATCCACGTTACTTTATTTCTTCCTTGTTCTTCCCAAGACCAATAACCTTCACCGTTATAACAAATATCTGCGCCAAAGTCATTATCAATATAGTCACCTTCTGAATATGTTTGGGCTACTAAATTTGTAATTATAAAAAATGCTATTACTATTGTATACTTCATACTTAATCCATCAAACCTTGATTATCCATCCAATTTAAGTGGTCATCAGACTCTGCAAACAGTGTAGAATGATTTGTTGTATCACTACTTGATTGTTTTGAATAATAATACGTAGCTAATGATATACGTTTCGTATCTTCAGGACATTCTAATGGTGTAGGATGACCATGCCATGAGTTTTCATTTGTTCCAAATATTATCATCCTATTAAAATCTGGTCGTATCTTATTAACACATACTCCACCATGTTTTCGTGGCTTGTCCCATAATTCTAAATGACCATTCCATTCATCTTTCCAATTATGATTCATGTATAGTAATACGTTAACTCTTCTCCAATAACCACTAAACTTTTTATCATCATGTATACTGAAATCACAATGTACACCCAACTTTCCGCCATTTGGTACAATATGAACTCCACCACCCGAAAACATGTCATCTCCTATCAAGTCTGATATTCCAGTTATGTGCCTCAGAAACCCAATAAATTCATCACTATTTAAATATTTTAAAACTTCTTGAATATCTTGATCACCACTAACGTTACTCAATCCACGTTTTCCTTCTAAATCATTCCAAAATTCAGATAAACCCCACCTTTTTGATGGATCTGGTATGGAATTAACATAATCCCATGCATTTTGTATCTTATCATAGTCTGCTATATTATCCAGTACTGCACCATCTAACATACCATCTAACTGCCAGTACTGGAATGGATTATTAGACAACCATTTGGTATGATTATCCTTCCAAAATTGTATATCTTTAGTTATCACGATCAATATCTAAATATGACTCATCATCTTTCCACCATTCATATTTCCTTTTACCTAATTGCCGTCCGTATAGGTTATTTTTGAACTCTGTATCCCATTCCGTTTCGGTCATGATCTTGTAATTGAGCTCTAAAAATTCTCTAGTAACACTCATTTTGTCAGCAAAATAAATGATCACTCCTTCAATATCAACTGCGTTTACTGCGCCCCTAATATTATCAGTACTCCGTTCTACAACAACATACTTCATATCTTTTCACCTAATTTGTATCATTTGTGAATCAATCACTGTACTTGATATTGACCACCACAACCACATATTTTTACCGCTCATTGATTGTACTGGAGCCAATACATTATTAAACTCTCCATCATCACCTACTAATGAAACTTGATTTGTAACTGGTACATAAACATGTTCATTAAATGTATCTCGTGATGTTGTACCATCTTCATCATACCATGTACCATCTTCACAGCTTCTACAGTCTAATTTAAAATATCCACTATTGTCGGTTATGTGCCAAAACATATCTGATTCCCATTGAACTCGTGTATATGTAATGTCCGTGTCATTTGATTCTGCAATTCCCCACATGGTATAAAGAGTTTGCCAATTTGAACCCAAATCTATTTCAGATATGTATTCAACTGTTACGTATATTGTTCCGTGGTTATCATCAAGTGGTTCACTCGGTGATTCACAACCAATAGTAAACAGTAATAAACTACTTAACGCGATTCCGCTTAGGTTTTTTAGGGTACTTTGTTCCATTTTTCTTGGACTCCTTCATGTGTTGATGTTGAGGGTATGAAAGTTTTTTAGCTGATCTATAACGTTTTCGTCTAACTTCTTCAATTTCATCGTTCTCGAATTCTTCAGCATAAAGGTGATAATCTTTTTCGTCATTCATCATATTTTCCTAGTTAAATAAAACCTTTAATTTGTTTAGATGATCTAAAAACTCAGTTATTGAATACTTCGTACCTTTATCGGTTACAATATTTGTATCCTTAAGATATGAAGGCTTCATGTCTATTATACGCTCGAGTGTTTGCATACCTCTTTCAGCATAAAACGTACCAAAACTTTCACGACCTAAAACATTAACATCGTATTGTATGTTAGTGGTGTCATCATCTGGTAGAAATATATAAAACTCGATCATATTAGAATCTAAACGTATCTCCGTTAAATGTACATGCTTTTATGCAGATTCTTCAGCTTTTTTATCAACTAAGTCTTTCTTTTTGGCAGCTTTTTCTGAATCTATTTCTTCTTGAAATACTTTCTTTTTACCACCATCATATTCATACGCATGTCCCTCGTTGATAAGAATATCGTTAATACTGACTAGTCCATCTGATGTCTTGTCTACGTTCTCAGCAACTTCATGTCCAACAGCATCTGGTGAAACATAAATCTCACCCAAAACTCTACCGAACTTACCAGTCCCGTGTGATATGATCTTAAAAACTCCAGCTTCTAATAACTCTTTATTACGAGCTTTAGCTGCAAGTCCCTTTTTCTTCTCATCTAAATCACGAGTTCTACTTTCCCAAGTATCTATACCCATGTATCTAATACGTTTCTTTATTTTTAAATCAAAACCCAAATCAATAAAACAATCGATTGTATCTCCATCTAAAACTCTAACTAATGTGCCGTTATATTCGAACGACGCAGGCTTTTTTGGCATAACAGTTCTCCATTAACCGTTTAAAATTTAACAATCACAACAATTACAACCACATGCTTCATTACATTTGCATTGTTTACATTCACATTTGTGCTCTTCGTGTATCATTGTGTATCTCCGTTTATATTAATAAATAGAGAGATTATACACTTTTATCGTTAGTTTTAGGGTCATGCTTAATATAATCCCCCCACTTCCATTTTGCGTATTCGTGACATTCAATTTCTGTCAACCTATTTTCTTCTTCTTGTTGGGTTGATTTCTGTGACAGAGATACGAAATGATAGAAGTGAGCCGAATATGTTCTTAGTGTCTTAAGACCTGATAACTTTGCTTTAAGAAAAAAGTCCCAATCTGCAACTAGACCAGCTTGAGACGGATAGTTCGTATCCCATCCTCCGAGATATAAAAATGCCATCTTTGAAAGTAACACTGGAAATGTTGAACCCGTAATATCCTTTTCCATTACAGATATATTATCTTCATAATCCCAGTATTTTTCCAAATCAAATGTTTTTGGATCTCTTCCTAAATCTTTTATATGAAACTGTTCAAATATAGAATCGTATGGCTCTATGTGGTTTGGTGCTATGACCCATTCTTCATTACAGTATGCAACAAGCTTTTTATCCCAATCCCTTGGAAATACGTTATCGTCATTAACAATTAAAACGTACGGTTGTGTTGCCGAACTAACACCAATATTAATTGCGTGTCCTGTACCATAATTGTCATCTAACACAATGTACTTTACTGTTTCGTATTTGTCAAGCACTTCTTTGTTTACATCATACGTCCCATCTACGACTACTATAATCTCTTCGTAGTTAGTCTTCATCCCCTCCACTGCAGATCTTAAACATAAGTCTAAAGCTTCAGGTTCTTTATACGTTGGTATTATTACTGAAATCATTATTGTGTACTCCAATCAGTTAATGGAGACAGCCATGCAGTTTCTCCGTGAGTAGAAAAACCTGGGATGGATGACACTAATAGATGTCCCGTCTCTCTCAGTTCTAAAAACATTTTAAAATCTTCTGGATATGTTCCAGTTGTCCACTTTCTAAGTATTGGTTCTGTTTCCCGTAACACGTCTACTCTTGCAGCAAATGTCATTGTTGTAGAATTAGTAACCTTCCAATGGCATGTATTCGTCAAGTAAACTCTGGTATCTTCTGCTCCACCTTCACAATACGGATTTCCTCCTTTACTTGGCTCTAAATATTTATCAGGATGATCATACAATGCAACAAACGAGGCTCCAAGATCAATGCCTTCTTGTAGTACTTCTCGAGCTTGTCCTTTATGGATATAATCATTTTCCAAAAAATAAATATAATCCTGATCTTTGAATTCATTTAACGCCATATCTAACGCAATATTAAATGTACCTGCACCATGACCAACTTGAACCTTGGTAATACTACTTCGTGTAAACATGCTCTTTATCATCTTCATGGTTCTTGGACCACAACCATCTGCAATTACGTGTATGTTGCTTTGACCAAACCTGTGTTTTGCGTTAAATAAACATTTCTCGTTGTCTACATAATCAGGCTTTTCTTTTGCGTAACCACCATCAGATATTCTATATATTACTTTCATTGTAAGTCCTCAATAATTCTTCTATGTATATGTTTTTGGAATTAAACTCTATTCCACCAGCAATTGTTGTTTTTATAAATTCTCTATCCTGTTGAAAATTGTTAACCATTTCTATCATGTTAGTATTGTTTGGATCAACTAAATAGTTATAGTCATAAAAATTACCGACCTGTCCCGTTCCTTCGATTAGTATAGTTGGCTTACCAAATTGTATAGGTTTAAACGCCAACGTTGATAATGCGCTCACCACGACACTTGACTTTGCAATTAAATTGTCTATATCAGTGCTATCTACAACAACTTCACCGTTAGGGATTAAATCCATTACGTAATCAATGTTTTTATCCCTATTTGGATCATCTAATCTTGACTTAATCTTAGTAACAATTGGTAGCCCATACTCTTGTGATAACTGTTCTAAGCATGTATCTCTAACAAATGCTTCATCTAATGCTCTAGAAAATGGATGCAATCTATTTCCTAAAAAGTTAGGTATTACTAATATATGGGCATCAACATTCTCTTGACGTTGTAAGACATAAAGTGAATCATTACTCGGCATTCCACCAACCAAAATATCTTCGACGTCATAAACTTGTGAGAAGATCTGTCTTTCCTTTTCTCCAAATACAAATAGCTTATCGAAGGATTTTTTCATACCATTATGACCAAATATTCCCGATTGACTAAACTCTTGGTTTCCATGATGATTACCGACAACTAAACTCCCATTGGCCTTTGCTTTTTGATATAATGCTGGCATCTTAAGTTCTGGCATTTCCTTACAATCATCAAATATTATTAGTGGAAAATCTTGTACATCAACAAAATCATTTAAATCGTCAGCAAACCTATCACCATGAAACCTAAAACCTGGACCATTGATTACATTCTCACAATACATATCATAATTGAACATGTCTATTGCTCTTGGATCTAATGATCCATTCCATGGTGTATCATCACTATACTCACCTATTTTAAAGATAGTAATATCAAATGTTTTAGATAGTTTTGGAATTATTGGTAGTATCTTTTCACATACTCTTGGGTTACTAAGTATTAATAAACATTTATCCGACATGTCTCATTTCCCTCGGTAGTGTATAAAATTCATCAGTTTTTTCCAAATTGTTTTGTGGTTGGTGAGCTATAAATGTTTTATTGATTCTATTTACTGTTATTTCTGGCATTTTCCACAATGAATAACAAAAAGATATTTGATCCTCTGTGTTCCACTTAGCTGTTTCTTCAAACCACATCTCATTAAAATTTACAACGTTATCGTTGTTCTGTCTAAATAGTATTCCATTCTCATATAGACCATTTCCTTCTGGATAACCATCCTTTCTATACTGTTCAGCTTGTCTTGTAACCTTTTCAGCTGTATCCCTCTTAGTTCCAGGCCTTTGAAGAGCTGCTTGTGTTTCTTGATATATGCACGTCCTATCACTATGAGAATGTACTGCAATATCATGTTGATTTAAATGCCTTTCAACTAAAGAAACTGGATCGTATGTAAAGTATATTTGTGCATCCATCCAAAGCCATGCATCGTATTCTGGTAATACCCTATGGGGAGCCGTCTTAATCTTTCTAGCTGACCATCTACCATCTCTCCAAACATCTGTTTTTCGTACATCCCAAAAATCATTACGTATATGATCACTATTTGTATAGCAAATATAATCAACATCATCTTTATCGTGTTCGTAATGTATTATGTCTCCATACAATTGGTTTGGATCATCTGTGTATAAAGCTGTAACCACAGCTAGCTTCATGACATTCCCCTCCATGTGGCACCGTTATTAGTATAATAGTGGTGAGTAACTAACTGTGGCCAATATAAGAATTTATGACCGTTATCAACCATATCTATTGCCCAATATCTGTCTTCCTTTCCCGAATATGATTCTGGCATAGGGTAGTCCAACAATGTTTCGCGCTTATAAAAACAAAAAGCATTGTGTAAAAATAGCCTATCTTCTATTGTAGAATACATATTGACCACTTCCTCATCTCCGAAGTGTGACCAGATATAACGAGGTGTAATCTTCTTTCCCATATAAATTGGTATTTGCTTTCCAAACACTGCACAATGGGCTTCTAACTCTTGATGAAAGCGCGGCCATGTATTGTTTAATTCTCGTATTTGACAGTGAGCAGATAAAACTAAACATGTATCTTGATCGGCTTCCCGTACTCCCATATTTATAGATCTTCCTGGAGTGTATTGATCCTTTTCAATAGATACTATTTTTATATCTGCTCTATCAACGAATAGGTTTACCACACCTAATGTATCATCAGTTGATTCATTATCTACAACAATTATTTGTGGATCTTTTAGGTAATCCAAACATGACTGTATTGCAAAACCTACATGATCTTGTTCGTTTTTAGAACGAATTATAACTGATACATTATCCATCAAACCTCCCTGAATAATTTTCCCTGACATCTTCTTCACAATCTTGATAATCTGGTGTATCTATTTCATGACACATATCATTTACGTCTATCCAACCTCGTAAATTTTCCATATCCTTAGGAAGTATTGCATTTTCATTGTCCCTACCTGGTAAATTTTGATCTATTGTAAAATGTTTTTCTATAACCTTTACTCCATAATTCAATGCTAAAACCGATGGATCGATTACTCTACAGTGATCAGAAAAACCTACGTTGTCACCAAACCTGTCCTTAAGATGTTTTATCCTATTTAAATTGCTTTGTTTAAACAAGCAGGGATATGCTGAAACACAGTGTAAGTATGTAGTTTTATGTTCATTGCCACGTGTTACTTCAGCTATTTCATCTATGGTACTTGTACCCGTAGACAAATATACATGATCAAACGTGTGATAAGCATATCTCAATAGCTGTATATTCCTTGATTCTGCACTTGGAATCTTAACAGTATGTGTTATAACTTCTGAAAGTAACTTAGCATCTGGTATTGAAAACACTGATGATAAAAATTCTATACCTACCTTGTCACAATATTCCTTCAATTCAAAATGCTGATCTAAACTTAGTTCAGCTTTCTTATAAATCTCTAATCTACCATCATCGTCCCAAGACCCGTGTTTAAGTCTTTGAACGGACCATGTTTGAAACTTGGCACTATCTGCACCGCTTTCATTTGCTGCTGCAATCATTTCCTTTGCGAGATCCATGTCTCCCATATGATTCCAACCTATTTCTGCTATTAGTTTAGTCATTAGTATTCCTCTTCACAAATAAATAATTTAATGGTTCTCCATTATCTTGACAAGGTCCAGAATCAAATGCAATTTCATAGTCCTTCAATAATAAAGACTTTGCCTTCTGAGATGATTCCCTCGTATTGTAATGGTTGTTTATCTCCACATACAATGCATCTGGTAAAATGTCATTATCGTATGCATCCTTCAATATTTCGTATTCGCATCCTTCCACGTCAAGCTTAATGAGATCTGGAAAAATGTTATTGCTTTTACACCAATCAGACATCTTACACAAATCAATTGTGGTAACTGGTTCTCCTTCGAAATCTTTTATTGTTGCTCGACCCCAATTGTTTTTTCGTTTTGCTAAGTCAATCTTTGGCATACCAACTGGTACATCCTTAACTTCTTCAGCACCAAAACCGATTAAGTGTGGTATAATATTAGTTTCATTCCCAACGTTTTTACATAAAATATTATGTGTATGCCCAACTGGTTCAAACGCGTGTACCTTTGCATTGTGAAATTTACCGGCGAGGGGCTTTGCAAACGCGCCAACATTTGCACCTATATCAAAAATAACTTTAGGGTAATAATCGATATGTTGCTTTATTCGGCTAACTTCATTGCTGTAGTTATGTGTGTCAAGCTGTAAGTCTCTTATCTCCATTACTGTAACGCCTCTAAATCTTCCTTGTAATGTATGTCTACTGCTGAATCTTTAATGATACCCATTCTTTTCGAAACAGTTTCATTTACTAAGTCATCGTATTTGAATATTCTGACAGATCCGCTTCTTTTATATTCTTCATTTACTGTAACCAGGTCGTCGTATTTATTCGATATCATGTAATCCAAACATTCGTCTAATGTGTTACTACGGTTTGGATTATCTGGTTGGAGACACACTACATAATCGTAATAAGAATCTGATTTTTTTACTACATCCAAATATACCTCTACCACTTCAACATCTCCACAAAGAGAAGAATCTCTATAGTGGTGATACACGCCACTTGGTATCATCGAAGCTAATTTTGTACTTTCTGTAGATACAACTATAGTGTTTAGATGACGTGAATCCTTTGCGTAATCTATACTATGATGAAATAAGGGTTTACCATCTAATTGCCGAATGTTCTTTTCCTTCAGTCTAGTAGAATCTAACTTAGCTGGTATGATCGTTAATATTTTATAACGTCGTTTGCTTTTCATGAAATTGTCCTCTTTTAGATTTATCTATCCATAAATCGTGTTCGCTCATTGATTCGTATTCTAATTCTACACAGTTTGGTATCATATCTTTTTGATAGTTCTTCCACATTGAATAAAATGCATTTAAGTAGTATGAGCTTTTATCGACTACCTTATCAAATACTTCTCCAGCTTTTGGATCCAATCTACAGTAATGATAACGTTCTACGTCAAACATTGTTTCTTGTAATATCCAATCGCTTAATCTACCATTCTTTCTGTACACTGACTTTATAATATCTGACCACTTTCGATGCATAAAAATAACCATATCATCTTCAGTTGCCAAGCTGTGTATGTGAGGTGTCATAGCTGGAGCCTGTACAACTATCCTGTCCCTATTTCGTATTATATCTGTAAACTTATCAACGTTAATAACATCAAATGCATCTTCATCTACCACTTCCCATCCCATAGTCCAGGCAAAAGCTTTAGACGTAAACGTAGTTCCACTTCTCTGTGGACCCACAATGATTATTCTTTTACAATCCTTTATTGACCACCTTTCATGATAGACCATAGGATTCATTTCTATTTGAAATTGATCTATTTCTTTGAATGCCTTTTGTATGGTTTCCTCATCTAACCATACCTTTGGCGGTAATTCTAGAGTTTGTTTATTGCCCATGTATATGCCTTTTCTTGTCCTTCAAATGTCATTCCTCCTATGTGGGGAGTGATTATAACGTTATGGCCATCTCTAGCTGCATGTAGAATTGGAGAATCGTTTATGTCTCCAAACTCATCTTCCAAAACATCTGTTCCATAACCTAAAATTTTACCAGATTTTAAACCATCTATAACATCTGGTTCTTTTACTATTTCTCCTCTCGAAGTGTTAATCAAATAAAAACCCTTTTTTGACTTGTTAATCAATTCTTTGTTTACCATTCCAATTGTTGTATCATTAACATGAACGTGTAAACTTATAACATCACAATCCGTAAACATTTTTTCTAATGTACATTTGGAATACATCAACGTTGGATCAGTCATTATTTCTTGATCTCTATCATAAATATATACGTCAATCCCGAAAGCGTCAAAATAATTAGCCATCATTGAACCTAATCGTCCATAACCTATAATTCCAGCTTTCATTCCTCTCATCTGTCTTCCAACATATGGCGTGTAACTCCATTCGCCCTTTATCACAGATTGAGATGACTTTGTAATGTTTCTGAGTAAGTCACATGTCAAACCAAATGCTAGCTCTGCAGTTGAAGGTAAATGCTGTAATAAATCATGATCATTGGTTAGTGATAAAACTTCTATATTCCATAATTTACACCACTCCATGTCGATGTGGTTTAATCCTGTTGAGCACGTCAATATTCTCTTTATACCGTTGCTCAATATTCTCGAACTTATCTTAAATTGCTGCTCATTTGGGTTACATATAATTGTATCTATTTTGGCCCTTTGTACAAAATTTACAACGTTCCTCTCAGTCACATGACCTTGTAAATAGTACACGTTATTGTCACCTAATTTTTTATCAATAAGCTTCTTTACGTTTGGTAAGTGATCAACTGGTGTTATAACTACTGCTCTCATGCCCATGCCTCAATTATTTCATCCATAACATCCTCTGTTGTTTTAGTTACATTGTAATTTAACAATTCTTTGGCCTTATCTAAATTTGCAAACCTAACCTTTATTTCTGGGTATCCCTTAAACCTTTCTTCCATTGGCACATATTTTATGTTGCCTGAATATCGTATTCTGTCAGTAATGTATTTAGCCACATACTTAATTGTTGTTTGCTGATCAGTTCCTAAATTTATTATTTCTCCGTTTGCTCTAACACTATTATCTATCACTGCATAAAAACCATTTACAACATCTTCAGCATGAGATATAGATCTCGTTTGTAATCCATCGTCAAATATTGTTATTTCTTCACCATTAATTGCTTGTACTGTAAACAGGGCAACATGCATTCCCAAGTAACTCTTAGCCGATCTCTTCGATGCACAACCAAATACACGTATTATTGTTGCATCCAATTTATTTTTATTAACCAAGTTCAAAATGTATTGTTCGCTATGCAGTTTTGACATTGCATACGAATATCTTTCTATACTTGAAGGGCCAATTGTTATCGGATCTGACTCTAAAAATGTATTGTGATTTCCGTATACATCAGAAGTAGAGGCAAACACTAAGTGAGCATTATTTTTTATTGCCAAATCTACAACTTGTTTTGTCATTCTAAAATTTACGTCTAAAATATTTGTTTCATCTATGTCATCCCACAATTTCTTTACAGACGCAAAATGATATATGAAATCTATGCCAGTTATATCACAACCACATGAAGCTTCACACATGCAACTATTGGATAAACTTGCAAAATCAGTTGAACAATCTGCTTCTATAAACTTTACGTTTTTATTGATGTTATCGGTGTTGCCATATGAAAGGTCATCAACTGCAATCACCTCATGACCGTTACTGACTAGTACGTCACACATATGACTACCAATTAATCCTGCTGCTCCAGTTACTAATACTTTCATCGTTAATAATCTCCAAAATTATATGTTTTTAATGGCCCATTATCATAGTCGTGGTGATAGTAATCGTAGATTAATGTTCCTTCGTAATTGTGTTTTATAGATTCAAATGTCCCGTACACATTTTCATAGTCCCAACCCCATCTCTCTTTCCATGCAGTAAAATGATCGCCATAACTACCGAAATGGTATGCGTCTCCTTGTCTTGCTCCAACTGCACTATTATAATGCATTCCATATTTCTCTTTTAACCACTGGTTATTATAACAATACAACCTTGGAAGCTGGACTATTGGAAAGTTGTTATAGTTTAATTGCATTGCCACGTCTGGATACCAAATGTGAAATTGATAATCTTCACTAGCTATGACTTTATCCTTCCATACGTTTACGTTTAAGCCTACAACTGGCCACATTGCAAATTCACATATAAATGGGTTCTTAAATAATTCAGGTTTATTTCTAACCGTTAAGTTTTTTCCTGTTGCCAACCATCTTCCACTATTATCTGATATGCCTAGGTGACCAAAACCAATACCACCAATTGGCATCTCTCCCTTTTGGAATAGTTCCCAAGCATTTCCAGCATAATCACCCTTATCCAATATGTTAAACCCTACACCACCGAATTCGTCTAACTTTCCAGTCTCTATTAATGCTGATAATCTAGAAAAGAAGTTTTTACTAACTGGATAAATGTCATGTTGAAAACAAATAATCCATTTACAATTTGGTCTATTTTCAGATATAAAATCAACAACAGTATCTGTTGCCATTTGTACACCTCTGGATTTATTTTCTAAGAATACAATACCAGCAGAGTCACACAATTGTTTACCCTTTTGCACTTCCTCTTCTGATGATTTATCGTCTACGTTTATTAGTTCAAACCCTTCTCTATCTATATTCTTAAACACTTCACCTTCTAACATGTCGTAATTGTTTCGAGATGAAACGTATATTATGATGTTTTCGTTATTCACTTTTTAGAGTTCCTTATTTGATGTACAAGTTTTAGTGAAGGTTCTGCATCGTCTATTGTAAATCCATTACCATTCAATATGTTCTTATAACTTTCAGTGTGTAAATCTGTGAATCCATCTGAAAATTCTATTTCTTTTCCATCTATGGTAATTGACCTGTAAGCTTTCCATTCCCTTATTATTCCCATTCTAGGTATGTCATTTGCATCTATGCTTAATCTCCACTGTACATTTGCTCTTTCCAACTCTAAATGTCCACTAGCTTTTGTATCTGTGTGATAGTCAACATAACTGTTTTGAACTGGTCCAAATATCCAAAGTAACATATCAAAGAAGTGTATACCAATATTTGTTGCAACTCCTCCTGATTTGTCATGATTTCCTTTCCATGAATAGTTATACCATTTTCCTCTGGGCGTAACATAATCTAATACAATTTGATGAGAATTGGAAACACTTTTTTCAATTTTTTTCTTAAGTTTTACAATGCTTGGGTGCAATCTTAATTGTAGTATCGGGTATACTCTTTTACCAGTTTCATTTTCCAATTGTTTAAGTGAATTTAAAGCATATGGATTCATAACTAAAGGTTTTTCACATATTGCGTGTGCATCAGTCTTTAATGCAAACCTCATATGGGAATCATGTAAATAATTTGGTGAAGCTATACTAATATAATCTACACCCTTTCCCATTCTTCTAGACCTGTCTAAGTGCCTATCAAACCGTTCAAATTCTGAAAAGTATGAAGCTTCTGGAAAATGACTATCTATTATACCGACTGAATCATTTGGATCCAATATCGACACTAAATCGTTTCCTGTATCCTTTATTGCTCTCATATGTTTTGGAGCTATATATCCTGCGGCTCCTATCAATCCGAATCTATGCATTCATTATCTCCGTTATTCTGTGTGCTGCGTCACCATATCCTAATAAGTTCTTAACCATAAAAGATGGTGTATCTAGGTTGTCTATATTATTTACGCAACGTAAAATTTTATTGTAGTCAGCTCTCATACAATAATTGTGTTCCTCTAAAACTGGATAAACTAAATCCTTTAGCACAACAATGCTTTTCTTTTTCATCCAATAGGCTTCCTTTGGTATACCTCCACTATCTGAAATAACATACTCACTACCTTTGATGTATTGTAAAGTTTGTAATTGTGACATAGTATCGTGTATTGGAAACTCTAAGCTTATGCCATACTCTTTTATTGCAGCTTGTGTTCTAGGATGAATTGGAAAAACTATATCAATAGTCTTACTAAGCTGATTTAACTGTTCTATAATAAACGTTAACTCTTTTTTGTGTGTGTTTTCTTCTCTATGTATTGTTACAAAAACATAAGGCATAGCACCATAAAATGGAGAGTTGGGAACTTCTCTATGTAAAAAATTATCGTACATAATATCACCAACAACGTGCACATCTCCATTTACATGTGATAGATTCTTGGCATCTGATTCAGATATACAGTAAAGATGATCTGATATTTCATCGACCATTCTACGTATTCTTTCCTCTGGCATTTGCAAACTTGGAAGCCTTAAACCCGACTCTACATGGTGAAGAGTTTTACCAGTAAAGCTTGCTGCTAAGGCTCCAGCTAATGTTGAAAGTGTATCACCATAAACTACAATATTTGTGTATTGATTTATATGGTAACTAATATCCTCTATCATACCAGATAATAGTTCTGGATATGGCTTACCATTTTGATTCAGTAAATAATCTGGTTCTTTGATTCCTAATTCTTTAAAAAAATTATCAGACATGTCACGATCGTAATGCTGACCTGTATGTAGTATGTGATAACTCATTCCCTTCTTTTCAAACTGTTGCGCAAGTGGAGCCAACTTCATAAACTGAGGTCTGGCACCTACAACGTGAAGGAACATCAGATTTGTATCCTATCTATCATCTTTCTAAATCTTTTCATTAACCTTGTTTCGTGTTTGTGTGACATTCTTCTATGTGCTTCTGATTTTGATGTTGTTAATTCATGCGTAAGATCAGCTGTTTTAACATCTTCTAAAGCGTCTACTAACATATTGATTTCCATATCGTACTGTCTTCTTGCCACACTATGAAATGTATCCCAATAATATAGAGGAACCATTTCTCGCTTTATTAGAAAACCAGCATCGCACTCATCTGATATTATGTGTGAAGTAACGCCTATTGGTTTACCTTCATATATTGACCACTTTAAAGAGTCCAACCCTCTAGTGTACGGTAAATACGCTGGATGTGAATTGATCACTCTATTTGTATCACATAATTCTTTAGGTAACATTCCAGCTCCACCAATCAACAGGTGTGTTTTGCTGTATACGTTCATTTGTGCAACTACATCTTCCATAGATATTGCGTTGTACATGTACCCCAACCTTTCACATAAATCCCGTGAACCAACATTAACAGGTTCAAAATGTCTATGTGGTATTAGAGATTTAAAGTTTTTTCTTTCAACCCATGGTATCGCATAAACTGCTATATTATGATAGCCTTTGGTTTTTAGATTTAATAATAGGTCTTGAGTCTTCTTATGTACAATACCATCGGGTGTATCGTACGTTAATATAAACGCATCATACATTAATCGCCTTCCTTATATAATCATTTAGTACATCCTTTGGTTCATAAGCTAATACTTCTTCAGCATGCGATATGTCACATAACGTGGAATCATACTCACCCTTACGTTTTTCAATGTATTCTCGTGGATAATCTGGTGGGAACATATCGGCTAATTCATTTATTGAATGATTACTACCAGTTCCCAACTCAAACGTTTGACCTTCTAGAAGTGTGTCATTTACTAGACCTTCTGCACATGCAACTAATCCATCCACAATAAAGTTTACGTGTGTAAAATCTCGTCTCTGTTCTCCATCTGATGTTATGGTTAACGGGTTATCTTCTCTAAACTGTTTTAGGAATATTCCGATAACAGTTGCGTAATCTCCATCTTCCAATTGGTGATCTCCATATACATTATAGAATCTACATATAGCTGTTTTTAGACCAAATGCCTCTGTGTATAACCTACAAAGTTCTTCTCCACCAAACTTTGACCATGCGTATGGACTTCCATATAACCCATGATGCATAGAAGATGAACCAGCGTAAACCAATGGAATGTCGTTGAGTCTACACCATTCTACAATATTAAGTGTACCTCCAAAATTGTTTTCCATACATTTTCGTGGGTCTTTCAACGAAGGTTGTATACGGGCCAATGCTGCTAAATGGAACACAACATTTGGTCTACCATATGCAGTTAAACTTGTAACCTTTGATATGTCTAAATTGTGATACTTTGCCGAAGGATTATGGTTTTCAGTAAACCCAGTTGAATAATTATCAACACTTACTACATCATGACCATCCTTTACAAGTCTGTTTATTAGGTTTGTTCCTACAAAACCTGCTCCACCTGTTACTAATACTTTCATTTTAATATCCCTTCATAATGTTTATTTTGCTGTTCCTGTTTGTTTATCGTTTTGTGATGATAAAAGCTCCATTCCTCTTCAAATGGTAAGTATGCATCTTGTCCTGCACCTATTAACCGTTCATGTACTGGTCTGACCCATTGTATGTGATCGGAGTTCTTATAGATTCGTTGTTGAGGATCTGGAAAATTCACCCATCCGTTATCACCAACATTCCAACCCCAAAGTCTAACATGCTCAGGTGTTATTCCATCCACTGTATTGACCCTTGGAACCCAATAAAGCTCAATTGTTGGGTTTGTTTCTATCAACGGTTTTATGTTTTCCATCAAGCACTTATTAGGCATTTCATCTGCATCTATGTTGACGATCCAATCCCCAGTACATTGAGAATTAAGAAAGTTTTTATGAACTGCAAAATCATTGTTTAACTGGTGCTCTACAAACGTAACATCTTCTCTGTGTATTACCTTATCGAAGGTTTCCCAACATTTGTAATCAGAATAATCATCAACAATAACCAATTCATCTTCGTCATCTTTATGCTCTAATAAAAATGGTATCAGTCTTGATATTTCCTCATGCTCTTGATGCGTTGTAACTGCGTAACTTATTTTCATTTATTATATATATTGTTATAATTTTCCAGAAGCTAAAACAATTTGACATATATGCTCTAATCGTTCTATGTGTTCGAATGCATCCCATGGGTTTTTACCAACTGCACATACACCATGTGCCTCTTGTCCAACAATATCGTACTGTATATTGTCTTCACCTTCACTTGTTCCAATTGCATAAGCAGTTGCCAATCCCAGTTCTTCAGATATTGGTGGAAGCTCTGGAACTGTTGGTCCCACCTTGGTATATCTACTAATCTCTGGAAAATCCCTAGCTATTTTTTGTAAATCATGTCCTGCATGTATCGCTGCTATCGTATACGTTGGATGTAAATGTACAACTGATGTTGTGCACAGTGTTCCAGATTGAATCAAATGATGCATATGTAGTTCACCACTAGCATTACTTTTTCTTACAATTAGCTTTCTGTTGTTTTCATATCTTAATTTTGTTACATGTTCTGGATGAAGAATTGTTTTTCTCCAACCAGATGGAGTAATATACAAGGTTTTTCTACCTCGCATTTTTACAGAGATATTCCCATCTCTTGTGGTTATCCATCCGCGTTTATATGCTTCTCGCATTACATCGCCAATTGCCGTTAACATATAACCTCCTGTTTATTTTGGTGAATTAAATTTTACTTTTAACTCGTCGACTAAAACCTTAGGCCAGTCATACTCAGTGTCTAATCTTACTGGGTATTTCTTGGCTCTATCATATCTGTATGTCCTATAGTTACCATGTTTAGACACTATAGTTCTAAGTTGTGCATATATGGACTTAGCATTACCTTCAACAATTGCAATCCTTTCTACAGACTTATCCAATTGCCTATATTCCAGTCCACGTGCTTCTGCAGCTGCAACAACCATTCGTTCTTTTTCTTGTTTAGTTATTACACCCACTCTTGAAGGTATTGCAGTAAGTTCAATACCGTGTACCAACCTTACCGTTCCATCTTTTACAGACTTTTTATGGTTTGCATTCAATACCAAAACTGTTCTAATTCTAGCTTTTGCATTGGGTCTAACACCCTTATATCTAAACTGGACAATATCACCCTGTCTTAGATTATCCCATGAGATGTTTTTCATTTGATGTCTTTGGCTATTCCCATATCTTTACACGCAGATAAGAAGTCTAACCTATCATATGTCTTTGCATTATCAACATCTAACATATAATCATGATTTCCCATTGCAGCTTTCTTTTCTTCTGGAATTGGAACTGTTTTTGCATATGTCCATCTCCAATCTTCTTCTGTTCCGTCTGGAAATATCATTCCTAATTTTTGACCCATATTCAACACTGTTGGAAACCAATATGTCTTACCGATTTCATCATACCAACTTAACTTGTTAATAAGTATACTAGTATCTCTATCCATTTTAGCTTCGTTTTCTTCTGTAAACCGTGTATCACTCATGAATCCACAGTTGAAACACATGAAGCTACTGTGTCCATCTTGCATTTCTTCAAAGCACCTATCTTCATCACCACAGTGTGGACAATCTACAACTCTTTCCATTATGCCTTCTCCAATTTAGGTAGTTTTTTTGGTAGCTTTTTTAAGTTCGGTAATTTAACATCAACAGTTTGTGTAAACTTTGGTAAGCTCTTATCAAGCAAAGTGTTTAAGTACTGTACCATAGATTTAAAAGAAAATTTAGCTGCATTCTGTTTAGCCAATTTTCTTGCTGCAATCTTATACCTTCTATAGTTGCGTTTAACATTTTTCATTGTTGATGCTGCCTGTTTATGATTGACCATAAACCATTTCATTTCCTTTAAGAATATAGCTTCAGGTAACGAGTCTTCACCCACATCAACCAATCCACCACCCAATAATGTTGCATATCTCTTATCTAAAAAGTCTACATGACCACTCCAACCTGGCGCAATCACTGGTTTACCAGATAACGATGCTTCCAATAGAGGTCTTCCAAATCCTTCGCCATGTGTAAACGTAATATGAGCAGATACCTTAGGGTGATTATAAAGTTGATTCATTTCATAATCATGAAGATCACCATGAAGAATGTAAATATTTGGTGGATCTTGATTGTTAACAATCTTTTTTATTTCATCCACTTTAAACATAAGATCGTCATAATCCAGTTTTGATGGTGTAGCACCTGATGTCTTTAATATCAATCCAACATTATGCTTAGACGAATACGATTCTAAGAACGTCTTTATCATCATTCCAACATCCTTCCTATCTCTTCCCAATCCACCCTGTAACCAATGACCAACAAATAGAAAATTAAAGTTTTCCTTTATTTTATCCATCTGTTCAGCTAATGGTACAGAACATTCATTTGTAACTTTATACAAATCTGTATCTGCGCCTTCGAATAGTACCCCAACTGGTTTCGTTATCTTTAAAACTTCTTTGGTCTGATCATTTCTAAATTCTGTAGATAGCATTGTTTGAGCAGAGAAATTTGAACTAGCTAATACTAGGTCCATTCTATTACAACCTTCAATCCAAGCTTGGGGTATCAATGTTGTTTCCAACCCTGCAGTTATTCCTATATTAAACTTTCCAGCTGGTGTAAATTCATTTGGTACAACTATATGAATGTGTATATCAGGTTGAAAATTAATATTATAATTTATTCTATCGATAATCATCTTATCTTTTGGATCATCCATAGATAGTGCATTTTGTGGAGTGTTTCCCCATGGAACCAAATTCACATGCACATCATACTTTCCAATTTCAATTAGTGCTCGTATAACATCTCTAGCTCTAGACCCATAACCAGATCTTGTTGCAGCTGGAGAAGTTACGACTACTGTTGGCTTATACATTTGCAATAATCTCCTTATTAAGTGTTAACCCATTAAATTTAGGAACTTTCTTCTCATACGTAATTGCATTTGATAACTCGAATCTAGATCTTGGTTTCCAGTTCTCAAGTGTTGCATCTATGTCATGTATAAATCTCTTTCCCATTTCTGAAGCTGTAAACCCAAACTCTGGATTCATCACATATTTATGCCCTTCTAATCCTCTACGTTTCAATTCTTTAGGCCCCATTTTGTATGCAGTTAACAATTGAATTGCTACATCTTGAAAATCAGGTCTATCATCTGAAATGTAAGGTGTTGGTACAGAACCTTGGAGGGATCTGCTACTTGGCCATACTGGAAATACCCATTCACCATGATCTTTATATCGACCATCATGATTAGATCCCCACTCAGTTGTGTAGTCTTCATGTGTTAAATGGGTTCCATCTTCTTTTATAAAGCCACAATAATCTTGCATTCCACCTGAAACATTTACAATTAGTGGAGTACCACACATTAGTGTTTCTGCTCCCATTAAACCAAAGCCTTCATTTGAACTTATCAATATAGATGCATTAGCAGAATTATATAACCAGTTCATTTGTTCACGTTCGTATTTAGCATCTGAAAACGCAACATCATATTCTGGACATAGATTCCTAACAACATCTGGTAAGTCTGTACCATTATTATCTCTTGGTGAACAATGCATTAACAGTAAACATTCAGAGGCTTCTTCCTTTGTAAGCTGGTCACAGAAAGTCTTATACGAATGAATTATATCACCAGGTAATTTTCTACGAATATTCCTAGCATTATAAAATACTACAAACTTCTTCTTACCTTCTCTAGTGACACCAGATTTAAACTTTAAAAACTCATCATATTTTTCATATGACTCATCAATAGGATAGTAATCTTCTTCATTAATACCATGAGGTATATAAGTCGATTGCCATGGTTCAACTTCTGATTTAACATTGTTAACGATATTAACGGTTTGCTTAGATATGTTAAACAACGAATCTACTGAATCATAATATTTTTGATTCCACATTGGATATGGCAAATCATCCCAAATATTATAATACATAATTGGTATAGTTTGTCGTAGTTCTCTTTCCATTTGGAACAACCATTCCCAAAATCTTGGGTCTGTATAGATCATTAAACCATCTATATTGTAATGAGACATTAATCCTCTAACCAACATTTGATCACCATAACCATTAACTGGATGTACCTTTACATTACAATCTGGAACACCAGTTCTTTTGGATATGTCGTCATTCATATCAACATTTTTTCCGTTATCTGGATGATTAATAGCGCCGCCAATTTGAACCCAATTAAACCTATGAACTGTTTGTATAACAAATTCCCTGGACATGTTTCCAACTCCAGATGTCATACGCATATCATCACTCAGTAAGAGTATGGTTTTGCGTTCTTCTTTCGGCAGCACTTCGTATCCATTACGAATATCACCGATCTTGTACATTGAATCTCCTTTTAATAACCGTTTTTGTAATTTTCTTTGAGGTCTTTTACGCTTTCTATTTGTTCTGCAAAGCTCTCATCATTTAAGTACATGTACATTGACCTGTTAACAAGCTTTTGTAATGTAATATTGTTCATTTTTCCTTGATCTTTAAACTGTTTATAAACATCAGACAATACCTTAATCGATGTTAGTTTCCATATATTGTTTATCATAACATTCCCTTTGTATATATAACTATATATATTGTTCAATGTGTTTAAAGTGTCATTTTTTATTATAATCGTACGTATTTGAGTCGTTTCTTTTCTGTTTTTTAGACAAATCCATTGCAGTTTTACCCTGATTTTCTGTAAATTCCCTATGATCGTTCATAAAATCAATAGCAAGTAATAAATTTACAGGAGCTTGAGCAGTTATTTTGAATCTATAATCTGTATTCCCCAATACATTATTAGAGTTTTCCACCTCTAAAAACACCCTATGTTGCATAGCTAGAGCTTCCAATTGAATATCTGTCTTATATGATAACGCATCATCATGTTGCATAATAGCCTTACTAACCTCTTTCATATTTTGAGACTTTGTTACGTAGAATAAAATCTTAAACTTTGATTTTTTCTTGCAATCCTTTAATTTGTCCCACACAATATCTTCAAAATCTGTGCCTATGAAATCTTCTGTATTAAATCTAACTGTTTGTATCATTTGTCCTCGCTTTCCACATAGAGTTTGTCACACATTTTTGGCTTATCCTTGAACTCGCACCATTTACACTTGTTCAAAACTCCTCGTTTCTGAAATTCTTGATCTACCTTGTAACTTCCATCTTGATTGAAACATTCATCTATAAATACGTCTACAGTTTTAAATGTCTTATTAATCGACACGTTAGCAGATGGTGGTTCAAACTTTTGAATGTACTTCTGAGGAAAATCTGACTTTTCCCATAACAATCGTTTAACAATAAAGAACTCAACATCAATATCGGAGATATCACAACCATGTTTTTCAGCAATAAACTTCTTATAAAAAAGCAATTGTCCCCTCTTCATTGGATCTTTCTTTTCGTATCTCCAACCTCTAGTGGAAGTCTTAATGTCAATTAATCGATACTTGCCAGTTTTTTTATTCTTCAACAGGACATCAATAAAACCTAAGACCTTAACACCGTTGTATTGGGTATTTAATGGTACTTCAATACCTATAAGTTCCCAATTCTTCTTTGAGAAATATTGACCTCTTCTCTTTTTAAACCATTGTAAAGCTTTTGCTCCCTGTATACAAAATTCTGACAGCTCTCCTTGTGTTGAAAAATGAGAACCTCGTCGTGCTTCAACTGCATCTCCATAATAGAACTTTACTCTATCAACCAATAAATTAGGTAAATCCAATTCATCTGCTTTTTTGATAGAATGATCATACATTTCAGTTAAATACGTCTGAAGTACTTCATGTAAAGCCTTTCCGTATATTGTATAAATAGAATCACTAACAGGTCTTATCTTGTCTATATAGTTTAGCTTCCATTTCCATGGACACTGGTTGTATATTTGTACTTGTGACCAACTTATTTTTTCCATTATACTAGAGACTCATTATAACATGCCACATTACAGTAATATCCAGTTTGAGACCCAGGTAAATCGCGATTCTTTGTACCTTCAACAATTGGTGTATGTGTTATTAATCCACTGCTTTTTAACTTTATATGAATGTATGGCTGTGTTAATTCTGTACTACATGTATCACATTTACATTCAATTGTTGGTCTTACGTATTTCTTTTTTCTTCCTCTTGCCATTATTTAGCCCACTTTCCTCTAGCCACAACTTGCGCCATGACTCCATAATTTGAAATATCACTATAACTGTCGACCAATCCTTCTCCTTCTAAGGATCCATCGTCACCTCTCATTAATATAGTCTTTATTCGTTCTACTTTATCATTTATTCTAAACCAAATACCCATCAAAGATAATCGTATTTCCTGTTGGTTTTGCAACTGTTGTCCAACTGCAATATTTTGTGGACCATAATCATGTTGCTTATGTAAGAACAATTCATATTGTTCCCTTTGAATCTTTTTAAATTCACCTGTCATACCTGGATATTTTTCTTCCATGAATTCTATGACATCAGTATCCTTTGTTTCACCGTTGGGTGAATCGTTAATTACTTTCATGCTGTAACTCCTTTATATCGTTCTACGACATCTTTTACAGACGGTATTTCGTCAAATTCTTCGATTTGATCTAAGATTTGCTTTTGAAACCATACGTCATAATCAATTTCAAACTTATCCGTATTATCGTCGATTAGGTTCAACTGTTCTTCGTTTAGACAGATAGCCGTATTTCTTTCTTTAGGTTTTAGATCTTCTTGACATTTAGACTTTACATAGAATAGTAAAGGTTTATCCATATGACCTACACCTGCATTTGTTATTTCGTTAGTCCACATTGCTGCTTTAAGATGTTGAGGCTTATTCTTTGTATACATAAAAAACTTTTTAGTAAAAGATTTTGTAATGCCAATTTCTTGATATGGCACTGTAAGGATCTTCTGTCTTAGACTTGTTAGGTCTTCGAGTGTAAGTTGCTGTCTAACTGCTTTTTCAGCAAGTTCATCTAAGATACTTTTTGCAAACTTAGGTGCATCCTTTCTGATGATGTTTAAACCTTTGATGTAGCTCTTACCAGATCCACGTTCAATTGCATAGTAACGTTTCTTGGCACTACCGAAATACATATATTCCAAGTCCATTTCGAACTTTAGATCCATCATAAAATAATCTTCGTTTAATGCACCACTATACTGTTTAAAGAAATCATGCTTTAGCATTTCGGTGAAATCATCTAGTTTAGTTTTTATCTGATCCACAGAATAACCGTTTTGTTTAATCATAATTGAATCAGTATCACCGTAAATGACTGGATGATCCATCTTTGTATGAAACTTTACAACCGCATATTTCAATGCTTCTCTAGCAAAAAATGTAATTGCATCTGCACATTCTGGTTTGTATAGTCTAAAGTAATTAAAACCCATAGCTCCATAAGCTGAGTTTAGTATCAGCTTAATTGCTTTTTGTTTAACGTTCAAAGATAGCTTTTCTGTTTCTGGTGTTGCATCCAACTTTAGTTTTGCATTTGCTTCAACTCTTTGAAGGAATAGTTTTTTGAGAAGGAATGGCATAAGACCAAGCTTGTATTCATGTGCATAAAACAAATAGCGCTTACCAAACAGATCCTCGTGATAACCAGTATCGATGAATGGTATCTTTTCATTGTTTAAAGATTCTATGACATCATCGATTTTCATACCTGCCTGTGTACACTGATCTTCAGATGCAATGAATGTTTCAGGTGATATATTAAATGCCATAATAGTTGTTGGATACAGTGATGTATAGTCCAATATTGACATGTCTTCATGTACACCTGGTTCAGCAGGATCTAGAACTATGGCACCCATATACTTTTGCTTTGGCAATGTGACACGTGTTGGAAATACAATTTTACCGCTAAATGCAGTTTTAATATATGAATCAACTACAACAGACTTACTCATAACTAAACTCATATTGACAAGACCAGCAGTTTCTTGTAGTGAAGTATATAGTTCAAATATCTTTACTTTCTTTTCGATCTCTACAAGTATTTCTACATCTCGAACTGCATATTCTATGAAACCTTTATAATCGCTCAACCAATTCTTCCATGTTACTTCTTTTAGTTTTTCAACATCTGTGTTTTTTACAATTGTTTCAGCTGCAGTTGCCAACTTCCAGTTTGGTAAGTTATAACCTAAGTCTTGTAATGCATCTTGCATGTCGATGTGATCTACACCTTGAAGATATATTCTCCAATAGTCGCCTTTCTTATACATTCGTATTTCATCAATTGGAGATATTGCTTTATGATTCAAACCAATATTCTTAGCACGATTAATAATGTATGGTAAATCATATTGACTTGAATACCAACCTGTTAAAACATCTACGTGTGACAACCTAACAAAGTCCATAAATGAGGCTAACATTGTATGTTCATCGCTGAAGAATGAATAGTTAATATTGTCTTTGTTTATAAGTTTGGGCTCAACGTAATCTTTAGTCTTTTCAGGATTCCATGAAAACACAAAGTATTCCTTATCAAGTGTTGAATAACCAACAATAGCTGTGATTGGTAATCTAGCAGCATCTGGCATGTTACCATCTGGATCATCTTCGTCATACCATGTTTCAATGTCAAAGAACATAATGTTGCGATAGCTAGACCATTCTAACTTGTTGTCCAATATGTATTTCTGTTCTGGTAGAATATCTGCTTCGAATATTCTATCTGGCTTTGATCTTACTAGTTGGTTCTTATTCTTAATAGAACGATAATAAACCTTTACAACGTCTTTACCATATAAGCTTGGATATGTCTTACCTTCTTCTACTCTAAAACCATACGTCGCGACGTCATTAATAAATTCTTTATCATAGAAAAAGTAATCTTCGTATACAACAGTCTTTTTGACTGGTGTACGATCTTCATCATAGCCAAATAAACTAATATTCCACTTACCTTTATTGAACTTAGAACATACTCTTGATAATTTCATTATAACCTCATTGATTTATTAGAATCTAAACGATTCCAGATTAAAAGTACATGCTTTTTTTATTTTTTTATATCCCCGTTGAACCAAATCCACCATCACCTCTTGTTGATTCGTTAGAAAATAGTTCATCAACTGAAACTTCTTCTATACCATCATAAAACATTGGAACTAAAATAAACTGCATAATCTTTTCACCGGGTTTTATTTCCTGTGGTTCTTGACTAAGATTGATAATGTGAATATGTAATTCACCTTGATAACCTTCATCTACAACACATGCTCCACCCAATAGTTGCCGTTTTACTGCAACGCCAGATTTATTAAATGCAATAAATGCATGATTATCTGGAACGTTAACCTTAATACCTGAGGGAATCAATATCCCTTCGTTCTTTCCTAACCACTTACTCTTAAAATCGTTAGGAACAAAGAAGTCAACACCTGCATCATTAGCATTTGCTCTTTGTGGGAGTTTGACATCTCTTATTCTACTTACTTTCATTGGATTGTTCTCCTAATTCTACTTGTTTTTCTGTATCTTTGTAACCGAATTCGTCAACATAATTGTCGAGTGCACCTAAATAAGCACACGCATCTAACAAATTATCTTGTTTATATGAATATGAATGACGACTTAATTTAAGAGCAACCATAGCAGCGTAAATGTCAGAACCAGTAAATTCTTTACCAGTCATACCAGTTGCTATCATAGCAGCACGACGCATACCTTCAGAGAAAGGACCATACATTCTTTCTTTCTCTTCTGATCTATCGTTTATGATACTTTCTGCTTGTTGCAATATTGATTGTTTTTTAGCCATTTGAAACCTCTTCTAATAACATTTTTGATAACTCTAAAGACTTGTCTTTAATTTCTTGTTTTTCCATTGGAACTCGAGGAAGATAGAGTTCCTTTGATAATATATATTGTAATGTAACATGAGAATGCAATTTTATTTTAGGTAATTGCTTTTTATAGTGTACGTGTGCTTCATTTGCAATAATCTTATTTGCCATTTCATAATGTCGTTCGTATATGTGCATACTACCTGCATGATGATGATATTCACCTAGCTCAACGTCAACACCTAGGTGCTTCAAATCGTTGCACATTAATTGTTGAAATAGTGAAAATGTAAATATATCATTACAGAAACCATAAATAACATCGTTTGATCTCATATAAACACCCATATCCAATTTACCATTGCGAATAAAGAATTGAATATATTGAGTACATGGGATATCTTTTGGATTTTTACCTTTATGATACGGTTGATTTATTGCAATTGTTGCACGTCTAGAATCAGGATCAGTTATCAATTCGTTTATCACCCAAGACCATTGACCAGAAGGAATGAGATACTCACCATAATTTGATTCGCATTCTCCATTTTCATCTTTAATCATATCCCATATCTTAGCCATTTTACCAATATTTTGAGTATTCTTATGCTGAGAAAGGTACCATAACCATTCTGTAGTTGCATAATCTGGATTAAATTTTCTATCTGGATATGTAATCAATAAATCAGTTGGATCTTCAATGACACATTTATAAAATGTTATCTCTTTTTGTTTAGTTCCTCTAGCTTCAACATCGTTACCACGTTCCATAACATCTGATACGATACTGAATAATGTTTTATTTAGATTTGGTTCGTGCATAATTGTAGTCCTTTAATTTATATTAGAATCTATACGTAAAACAGTATACATGTACATGCTTTTTTTCATTTTTTATAACTTTTTTTAATTATGGACAGGCTGCTCTGGAGATTTACGATGTCATAAAGACAACTACTCGAGAGCTAGCCTGTAGTGGAGCTGATAGGGATCGAACCTACGACCTCCGCAGTGCAAGTGCGGCGCTCTCCCAACTGAGCTACAGCCCCAAATTTCAATTAGAAATTAACTGAAATTCCTACATTAGCATATCTTGGTGTTCCAAGAAATACTTCTGCGTTATGAGCAGCGTGAACTTTGTCACCATACCCATTATATTGACTATTGTCAACAGCATCTTGTACGTATACTCCGTCAAGTGCATTAAATAAATGAGCTGATAATGTCATATCAACTGCATCTATTGGAAGCTTATAAGATAAGTGTAAGTCTAACTTACCATAACCAGGTGCTTTCCAAACCTGATCTCTATCTGCATCACCATCTACTTCACGTGAATCAGGACTCCAGTCGGAGTAATTATCATCATACATTCTGTAAAGAGCTTGCATGTTTAGACCTTTAATTGGCTTGAATGTTAATCCACCAACATAAGCTGTTTGCGGCATGTCACCAACCATAAGGTCATTAAGTGCATAAGAATACTCAGATGTTGTCATACCAATTACTTCACCGTTCTCATTGAACTCTTGTTCTTGATATGTACCATCAGCGTCACCTACGAACTTCCAATTACCTTTACTTAAAGCCAAATCAATATCTAGCATTTCGTGAACAGCAATTTTACTTTCCACTTCCCAACCAGTATGATTTTGTTCAACTCCTCGTAAAAAGATAACATCAGTATCACCAGAATCGCCTTGACCTGTTGAAACAGCTTTAGTGATATTTCTATCAATCCAGCGTGTGTTATACTGACTTAATTTAACAGCTACTTTATCACTGTTATACTTTCCACCAAATTCAAAGCTTTTAAACTTCTCATTATCAGGGTCAGTAGCTACTGTTCCATCATAGTATATGACGTTGTCCATAATTGGCGGCTTTTGAACGTATCCGTAATTAACAAATCCAGACATACGATCATCTAAATTGTAAGTAGCACCACCTTTTAACTGGAATGTAGTGATTGGATCAGCTTTAATCTTCTCATTAGCCACTGTAAAGTGATCCTGATAGGAATAAGCTATAGTGGATAAACCACCCATACCATACAAACTCATTTTGTCAGTTGTATACTTACCTTGTGCAAAACTACCAAACCAGTCTACTGTTGTAGTGTTAAAGTATGCGATTTCATCACCTAAACGAACAATTTTACCGTCTTCGGCATTGTCGTCTGCAAAATCTACATAATAATCACCACCAAGTAGATCACGTACTTCACGCGCATGTTCTATTTCAGCAGTTCGCCAATCAATACCTACTTGAACCTCTAACTCATCTGATACATCATAATTAAGTTTAGAAATTAATCCATAAGTGTTTTGACGATTAATTGAATTACGAAGGATTCCTGTTGAGCGATTTTCTGTATCTGAAAAAGCAGAGTCTACATTTGCAGAGTTCTGTGCTATCTCAGCATTCCAATCCCATTGCCAGGGTGAAGATGCATACCATCTTTCTCCTTCTACCGCGGGTGTCCTACTTACGCTACCATAAGTTCCAGTTCCTCCACCAGAGCCACCACTCCAATATAGTACTGAACTTAATCTTGCATTGTCATTTAAAGTTAAAAAGTGGTTTAAGTTGACAAGAGGCTTGTGGAAATAATTTTCCCTTTCATTAAGCATACCAGCATTCATTCTATCTGCAGTGTTTGCACCATACATATAAAAATACTGTTTGCCTTTATAGGACTCATCCACAGGTGCCCAGTTCTGGTTAAATAGTCTACCAGCTTCAGTTTCAAACTTCTCACCTGCAACATAAGCAGAGTCATTATAACCATCAATGTCTCCTGCTAGATCTTGCGAATAAGTCGCTATATTCTGCTTGTATAGATTTTGACCATGACGCTGTGGTGCACCAATAGCGTATAGTTCGAATCGTTGATTGTCACTGACTGCATAGCTTCCACCTAAGTAGTACGCCCATGCATCTGTCCAAGTTCCGTCAATGATTCCATCACCTGTCTTTTTAACGATTGTTCCGCTTAATGCTAACTTATCGCCAATAAGACCTGTGTTGTAATTCATAGTAGTTTTTATAAAACCACCAGCTCCAGCTTCTTGCTTAAACAACCCACCTTTTTCGTGAGCAGCAGGATCTGTTATTATGTTCATAGTTCCACCTATAGAAGGTGTTGCTAGATTGACTGCTGATAAACCTCGTTGCATCTGGATAGAGTTTGCAGCATCTGCTACACCGTCCCAATTGGACCAATAAACCCAACCGTTTTCCATATCGTTTTGAGGAACACCATTAATCATAACAGCAACATTTCTTTGGTTAAAACCACGAACATTGATACGAGCATCACCCGCACCACCACCTTGTTGAGTCGCATAAACTGACGGTGTCATATTAAGCGCCATTGGAATATCTTGTGAACCAAGTCTTATTTCCATTTCAGCTTTATCAACCGTAGTATAGGCAACAGGTGTGTTTTCGTCTGCACGAGAAGCCAAAACTTCTAATGCTGTCATTGCAACAACGTCAGATTCCATAATAAAATTGACGCTTGACACAATATCTCCAACACTAACTGCTTGAGTATTTGAGATATAACCAATGAAGGAAGCTGTAATGCTATAGTCCCCAGAAACGACGTCTATTTTGAATTTACCTTCTGAATCGGTAACTCCTCCAAGATCTGTTTCTTCAACTACTACATTAGCTCCAACAAGTGGTTCTGAGTCTGAATCCAATACTACACCTACAACAGATTGCGCGAACAATCCTGATAAGAATAGTAAGGACACAGCAAGATTACGATAGTTCATAATCTGTCTCCTTGTTTTTGATTAGTAAGTGGCACATTTTTCTACAGGTGTGCCGTCTGCCTGTCCGCTTTTTGTGTAAATTAATTTGCATATTCCTGATCGTCTTTATCACCAGCTGTAGGAATTACTTCGCAAACATCATTGTTACAAAACTTGTCAACTTCTGCTTCATTTCCCTTTACTTGTCTAAAACTTAATCTTCCCAATCCCTTAAGTAAATCGCCATATGTTTTTTCATCTATAGATTCATATGGCATTTGTGGAAATGCTCCATAATCATGTCTAGGTAAACAGCTTATACCCTTAAGTTGATATTGAAAATAGTTTAATACATGGGGAAGTTGTGGTCCTTCAGATTTAGGGTCAAATGTAACTGTACAACTAACTTGATTATCTGCCCAATGTCTTTGCATAAAAGCAGCTAAGTTAAACTGTTCCCATACAGTCAAATCTGATACTGTTCTAATTCCTTCTCCAACATCCACTGGAACTTCAACTACACTAGTAGTTTCTTCAGAACCAAAAGCAGGTTCTATTTTATACCCTGCCTTTTCTAAAGGTGCAATCAATGGAGAGTTCGAACTCAATCTAATACGTCTAATATAAAATCTAGACTCGGGATAATGAAGGCCTGGAGTAGCGCCAGCCAATAATGAAACGGTGCCAGAAGGTTTAACAGAAGTAGTTTTAATGGAGCGTGGCACTGCAAACCAATCAGAATACATTTTATCCCAATCCTGTATGACGTCATATCCATCATTTAACCAATCCTTTAAATTGTCTATTCCCTTTGTCGTTATAAATTGTGCTATTCCGCTAACAGAACATCCTATTCTTCTATTACGCAACATTACTCTATTTGTTTCTGGCCAGTGTGTACGACCTAAAGTAACTGTTTTCGCATATAAATACGCATACTTGAGAGTTCTAGCATAATCTTCAAATGAATCATGATTGTTTGGAAATGTTTCCACTAAACAACATAATTCATAACTCTCCAACGATTGTTCTAAACATGGATTACCTCCTGCAACTCTATGATCTTTATTGTCTCCACCATTTTTCATACGAGAATATTTTCTCATGTTTTCTAACCATGCAAAACCAGGTTCTCCATTATCTACAACTCGTTTACAAGCCTCAGTATAATCCATTCCCAATTCTGCAAATATTGAATTGTTAGATGTCCAACCGTATTGATCTCTGTGAGGGTTGACATCATAATTTTTTAAGTCTAAATATTCTTCAGAGTTTGGATCACCAAATACAATTTCAGCAGTTCTTCTTACATTACCGGCTACAACACATTTACCTATTAGGTTCATTATATCTACTATTGTTGTTATCGTTATTGGTTCACCAGTATTCTTTTCTAAAATGTCTACAACTGCCTTATGAAGCTCTTCTAATGGAGCTGGTCCACTAGAAACGCCACCGAATCCCTTAATGGGTGCACCTTCATCTCGTATCTCAGAATAATCAAATGATACTGGTGCTGTACCCATAAAATAACTCTCTAATTGTATTCTTAAAGATTCAACCCATCCTTCTCTGCTATCTGGTATAACAAAGGTTTGTTCATTTTTACCCTTATCTATACCCTTTACAATTATTTTTTCTGCACCTTTAGTGTCAAAACCAACACCTACACCTAACATTGATGCATCCATAAGAAAACAAAATGGTTTGGCTAAATCGTCCTTTAATGTATCCGTTGAAACAAACGCACAATTGTTTAACGCAGCATACAATCCACGTTCTTCTGTCATTTCTGTTCCCATTGCCCACAGTCCACGTCCAGGTGGTAAAAATTTCATATTGAATATTCTATCGTACATATCCTGTGCTGATCTTTGTGCTTGCCATGCATTCCAACCCAATTGATTTGAATCGATATGCTTTTTTTGCATTGTGTATGTGCCTTCAACAACTCTCCTAACTGTTTCCCACCACATTTCATTTTTACCGTCTTCTTTGATTCTAGAATATGTTCTCATGTATACCATTTCTCCTAGACCATTAAAACCAAACGGCGCAGACTTTCTTTGATATTTCTTTACGAACGACGGTGTAAGTGTAAATTTATCACCCATTTTTAATTCTCCTTATGTACAACTAACATTATTATGTAACGTCATTTTCAAACATTTCGTTATGACGCTTCTTAAGCAACTTTCTGACATACTCATTTCCATTATTCATTTTTGTTTGAACCTCTGCGCCATCTGATGTGCCAGAATTGAAAATATTTATTTGACCAGCTGCGGTATTCATTGCCGTTGGAAATGTCATTCCGTCTGGACCAAATCTATTTTTAATTATGTGTATACGTCCAGTATTTGCAACTTTATCTTCAATTTTTCTTGACAAACTCATAACAAAATCTGCAGTCATAATCTTATTATACGATTCAGCAATCTTTTCTGCTCCAATAACAGAATCTTCTAAACTACTCCTATTTGATTGAGAAGCAGTCCACATTGGTATCCCGAACTCACCACTTAGTCCACGTAGCTCTTCGTAAATATTAGACAATTGCAACCTAATCTCTCCATTACCAGATGTGTCACTTAATAAATCTGCATAATCGACTAAAATTAAATCAGGTGAATGTCCCAATAATTCTACAGTTTTTAGATGTGTAAAAATGGTTTGAACACTAGCAGATCTTGTTGGATAATACTTTATCAACAATTCACCTCTACACTGTTCTTCTACCATGCTTTTTACTTTTTTGGCTTGTTCTGGAATGTGAGCAGCTTCAATTCCAGAAAATATAGCTGCATATCGTAAACCAACATATGCTTGATTTAATTCTAAAGTATAATGTATTACATTTTTACCCATTCGCAAAGCATTCGCACCAATGGCTTGTAATAACCAACTTTTACCTATACCAGAAGGTGCAACTACTATTCCAAGTTCACCACCTGCCAAACCACCATTTGTTATTTCATCTATAGGTTCAAATCCAGTTCCAGTACAATCTCTAGCTATGTCTTCCAATATAGAATCCCATTCTTCCATATAATTTAATCCAACATCTCGTTTTGTACCAGCTCTCATAGCATTATCGATTAATCTTTTTATTTCGTCATATCTACCATTTTGAAGCATGTCTACAGATTTCATTATTGCAGACTTTAACTCTTGATTCTTACAAAACTCTAAAGTTTCGTTCATTACAAACTTTAAATCGGAAGATTCTACTAGTTTAGTAACTTCTCTAAGTTCATCAATAACCGTTTGCTGTAATAGATCAGATTTTACTTCTTGTATTTTGACCTTTAATGTTTCTAACGTTGGTAAAACCTTGTATTCGTAAAAATAAGATTTTATTTCCCTAACTAACCACTGTTTAGATTCAGTATCCAACTGTTCTGGTTGAATCATGTCATAGCATGTAGTTAGAAAGTCTGCTTGTGTTAGTAAACATGTTATGATTTTAGTTTGAAAACTAGAACCATACTTTGTAAGTGAATCAGCTATTGGAGGCATTATTTATCACCATATCTAATCTGTTAAACGTATCCTGCAACCAAACATCTGGGTTTTTTATAACCTGATTTATTGTATCTTCCAAAAACATCTTGTGAAGCTTGTATTTTACCAATCTATTTGGAACCTCATTAACTATATTTAATATCTTACTCTTTGCAGAACCAGATATTTCAACATCGCTCAATTGCATTAGTTTATAATTTCTTGTTAAAACGTCTTTATTGACATAACCAAATTCTGAAGTCTCTTTGAGAAAGTCTTCAATATTATATATAATCTTATCTTTCAAAAATGGCATTTTTTTGAGAGTAGTTTTCAATCCATATCCCTTAATACCATTTATGTTATCTGACTTATCTCCATCTATGATTCTAAAATAAATCAAATTTTCAGCAAGCATATCATACTCTTCGGTTATCTTACTCCTATCATATAAAGCTTTTTTTGTTGGAGACCAAACATTGATTCTATCATCAACCAATTGTAGAAAATCTTTATCGGTTGACATAATAGAAACTTTACTATCCTTTAAAACAGATTTTGCAATGTAAGCAATCGAATCATCAGCTTCAATATTATCGATTGACAGTGATGTTAGAGGCAAAACATTCAAATATTCTGATAGCCTTTTAATTTGTCTATGCATACTATCTGAAGGTTCTTCCAATCCTTGCATACCTTTAAATCTGTTTGGTGTCTTTAATGGTTTCCGTTGTGCTTTATAACCGTCATAAATTTTACGCCTTTTCTGAGATCCTCCAGCACCATCAAAACAAATAATTACACGAGTGGGTGATAGAGTTCTAATTGCAAAGCCTATGCTTTGTAAAAACCCTATCATCCCACCTATGTGAACTCCATCCGCGTTGGATGCAGGGGAAGCCGACCAAGCCCGAATGAAGTTGTTCAACCCATCAACTACCAAAACATGGTCATTAATGGATTGATTTGTGTTTACTTTTTGACCTATCTGAGTGAGAATTTCAGCGTATCTCTTACGCATCTTCGTCGATCACTTCGTCAGTGAATTCAACATCATCGATACCTCTATGTTCTTGATATTGCAATATACTGTTATCGCATATTGTAGTATAGAGATATTCTTTAAATTCTGGATCAGCATCTAGAATAGAAACAAAATCCTTAGAGAGGAATTTTTTATCTTCTCCTTTATAATTGATAGTATACCAAGCTCCAGCCACTTTTGCGACTTTTAATTCCTTGAGAACCTGAAGCCATCCACCAACATCATCTATACCTCTATCAAAATACATGTCGTAATCTGTACTTCTCATAGGCGGACCAATCCGATTCTTTATAACCTGTGCTCTACACTTGACACCAATTACATTTTGTTCTTTATCTTTGATTTGACCCATATTTTTGAGTCGTATTCTCGTAGATGAATGAAACGGTAATGCTAATCCACCACTTGTTGTGTATGGATCGCCGAACATTACACCCATCTTTTGACGAAGTTGATTAGTAAACACTAGAGTAATTTTGTGTCTTCCAACCATCTGTGTAATCTTTCTCATAGCTTTAGATATGATAATGGCTTTACTAGTTGCCCAACCATCTTTATCGTAATCAGCTTCCATTTCAACTTTTGTTGAAGCAGCTGCTAAACTATCGATTAAAATAGTGACGTGTTTGTCTTTATTAGATTCACGTATCTTTAAAATTATATCTTCTATTGCTTGAAAAATTTCTTCAACTGTTTCAATGTGTAAATATAAAAGATTACCAACATCACATCCAATAGCCTGTAAAAACTCTCTACTAACTGATGTTTCAGTATCAATATACACTGCTACACCACCTTTCTTTTGAGTTTCAGCCAATACATGTGCGCCTAATAGTGACTTACCAGTGGAAGATAAACCATTTATTTCGGTTATTCTTCCTACAGCTATTCCACCATCTGGCCTATTTGATATTGCTAAATCTAATAAAGATGAACCTGTTGAAATAAAATCCTTAACGTCTGTTGGTGTGGTACCCTTTCCATCTAGAAAGTATGCAACCTTTTGACCTTTGAATTTTTGATTTAAGCTGTCTGCTAGCTGCGATGCTAGCGTATTTTTATCGCTCATAACTTTTCCCCTGTTAAGACGTGGGGCCTTTCGGCCCCATCATTCCATTTTTGTTTAACTGCTAAATAACTCGTCGAATGCTGAAGAAACATCTGATACTTCCGCTTGAGAAGGCATATTGTTTGTTGCCTTTTTAGTCTCAACTGGAGTAGTGACTTCTTCATCTTTAACGCCAGAATCTTGATTCAACCAGTTCTTGAGAACTTCATTGAGATCATCATAGCTGAGCTCGTTATAGATTTCGGTGATATTTTTCTGTGTTTCCTTCATCGTCTTCATCTCATCAGCTTTCTCCGTTACTGGAGTTTGATTTGGTTTGACTCTGATTGATGTCATTGGAAACGACCTACCAGTTTCTTCACTGGTTTTGAACTCAACCACAATGTCACGACCATTTACTGGGTCTGTGATGTCTCCATAGTCTGGATCTGCGATTATTGAAAGTAGTTCTTGATATACAGTCTTTCCAAAACCCCAAAACTTAACACCCTCATTCTCTTCGCCGCGCACTATTACTGGTGCGAAAGTACGCATTTTGGCTTCAATTCGCTTTCCTAACTTATAGTCATCATTATTTCCAGATGTTTTAAGTTTAGTAGCAAATTCTTCAATCGGATCAGGACGCCCAAATGATTGTGGTGAAAGATAGTATCTATCGCCCATATCATAATGAAAGTATAACTCGATGAAAGGATTATCCTTATTGAATTTGTAAGGTACAATCCTCACTTGAGTTTTTCCAGGTGTGGGTTTCCAAAGGTTTGAAGTGCGGTTGTTGGACTGTTGAAGTTGACCAAGTTTAGCCTTAATGGCTGATATATCCATAACAATTTCTCCTATGTTTATTACTGTTATTTGTCATTATTTATTGATTACAATAATATATATTAACGCAATTCTTGAAAAGTGAGTTTTTTTAGAACTATTTATACGTTAACAATTTTATGAAGTTTTGTTCTAACTACGTTTAAACCCTGATCATTTGTTAGTAATAAACTATTCCTGTACATTGGCCATGATAAAGAGAACTTTTTATCTAGTATTCCGTTGTTTGCTTCTCTAATGGCCTCATTTAATGCATTAATAGTATAGAGGGTATTTGTTTCCTTTTTACGATGTATTGCCATCGTTTTGGAATTTTGAATAAAGTCTTCTGTTTTCTCTACGTTATATGTACAGATCAGTGAATCTGGTTTTTCTGTATTTTCAAAAACATATATCTTATCAAAAACAACTGAAGCTCCCAATGTAATTAATTCTACTACTTCATCTAGATCATACTTTGTACAGAACGTACATAATAATTGTGTTTTCATTATATTAATTCCTTTAATCGTGGATCTATATCGTCTGGTAATTCTGTGAAATATCGTACTTCTTCGTGTTCTAAACTTTTTGTTGGTAATATGTGCATATTTAATCTACATTCAAATATGTGAAAATCTTTCCCTATAGAATTTTTCTTTACTGCTTTTATTTTTATTGGAGTATTGATATGAGACCCATTTTCAGACACAAGAATTGATACCTCTTCAGCTGTTTCCCTTATGGCTGCTTGTATTGGTGTTTCCCCGAGCTCCACTTTACCCTTAGGAATACCCCATTTGTCTGAGTCTTTACATAAAATAACACCCCATTCTGATTTTAAAATTATACCAGCAGTATCTACGTTTTTACGTTCAAGTATTATGTCTTTCATTTTAATCACACACCTTCTCCAAATGTCCAGCATAAACCGCATTAGGTCTTACTATATTGTTTCCGTCTTTATCTTTAGTAAAATCAAATCCAGGGTTTGGTTGAAAGTGCATATGGTTTACACAATCTATTCCATTTGATAGCTCTAATTCATCAGCTGTTCCATTTGCATTTCCATACGGTTGATACTCTAAATCTTTATTATGAATCTTTGCCAACATTATTCCACCTCTACAATATTGGTCTAGCGAATCTACAAGTAAAGCCTTATTTTCCTTTGTTAGGCATTCTATTCCACTTTGTTTTAATGTTGGTGTACAGTCTGGTGGTAACTTATCTTTACCTTGCCAATCATCTATTGAATCATTTGCCCACTGTTTTGTCGTTCTATTACCCTTTGATCCTGGAATTATCAATGATCCATCATCTCCAAAATCATCATCAGATAGCATACCGTTTTGACGTGCCCACTGTTCTTCTTTATCTAACTCAGCTTTTCCACTATCTATTCGTTCCCTAGTTAATGGTTGCTTTGCTGTACCCATAAAATTATTGTGTAGATCTAAAATGTTTGTTAACCTTCCCTGTGTTTCTTCGCTCTTAAATGCGGTAACTTCTACTTTAGCTCTGGCACCCGAAGCAGCTCCACCTTTCCACTTAACACTCAATCCACCAGTGCTTTCTAAAAAGACTATATATTCTGCAGAGTTTGGATCTTCTGGGTTGTCTTTTGGAGGGAACACAATTAAATCTGCAACTTTATATGTTTCTCCAGCTGGTGCCACACAATCTAGCCCCTTCTTGTTCATTACACACATAATTATTGCTTCAGCTACATCAGGAACACCCTTTCTCATACTCTCAATTTTTTGCATATCGGATAACATTTTCATTGCTTCTTTTTCATATTCTTCTGGATCTTCAATGTCTCCCAATGCTTTCATCCTATCTAACATTACTTCTTCAGCTTTTGTTACTGGGCCAGCCTTTTCCATGTGAGCCCTAATAGAATCAGCCATAACTGCTGGACCTTCTTTTGCAGTTTTTTCTCTTCCTTCTTTTGTGCTAGTATCTGCACCCTTAACCAATCGTGCTTCTTCAACCTGATCAATGTTTTCATATTGATCTACCATTTTATTGTTTCTTTTTATAGTAGCAAGCTTTTTGTTAATATCCTTTTCGGACATTCCTTGAGCTTCTAATTCTTTTCTATCTGGTTCTGGAATTCTTTTTATCGTTCTTCCACCAACTGTCACAGATTCTATTTGACCATCTGCATTTCTAGTCTTTTTGACTTTATGCTTTACTATTCCTCCACCCTTATCTTGTGCTATTTTGGTCATAGTCATTATTTTTCCAGAAAGTTTTGGTGGTACTTTACCAGAAGTTGTAGATGCGCTTGATGCCTGTATACCTTGAGCCTCTAACTTCCTTCTCACCATGTGACCATTTTGACCAGTACCCAACTCAACCTTTAATCTTCTCCCTTGCATAAACTCTCCGGCGGTTGTATTAGAAACGTAAAATGCAAATTCTGGACTTGACTGTCCACCAGTTTCTTTAATTCTTATATACTTGTTGAATACTTTTACATCTTCAGGATTTGGAGTTGAACCACTTTCTATGGTGTTTATAACATTATTTATTGCTTTCTCTTCAGACTCGGATTCTACTGGAATTTGACCAGTAATTGCTCTTAACTTATCAGCTGTTCTTTTTACTGCTTTTTCTTGGTTTCCACCTTCAGGTTGCCAATCAGCATTTTTTGGATCGTAATCTTTATTTCTTACAACATCGTCTGAATCTTTTTCTTTATCGTTAAAAACACTACCCTTATCATCCTTTTTATCATCACCCTTTTCTATTGCGACCAATTTACCGTCAACATTTCTATGTGTGGCGTCTTGACCCTTTTTACCATATGAACCTCCACCAAGATGGACAAGTCTTTGACTTTTAGCTTTTTCTTTTTCTTTATCGTCTAGTGGTTGCTTTTCTTTATCCTTTTCGTATAGTACTGCTTCAACCAATGCTGGATCAATATGCTTTTTCAACTCCATCTGCACTTCATGTAAATGATATGCGTCTCGTAAATCCACCATACCATTAGCAGTTTTATACGATACGTTATCTATTACATCACTTATAATTTGTTTAAGATCCACGTAACTTCTCCGTTATATTTTGTAACTCGTGATAATTATTACCAGCTTTGGCTTTTACAGGAAATCCACCCTTTTCTAATATTTTCTTAATAGAGGACAATGTTTCCAACCCCTCAGAGACTTTAAAATCGAATAAAAAACTATCATACGTATATAAAATCATTGATGTTTCCTTGCTCCTCAGATATTTTTGCACGCTCTTAATTACATCTACATTTCTTTCTGTCTCGAAAGACTGGATGTAATAATTAAGCAACTTATTCCTGTTGACGTCACTTTGACTAGCCAAATAAAATGGTTTTTTATAAATATGAGAATTGAAGCATTTGTTTGCTTTAAAATAGTGTTCTAAAGCCTTGGACAACTCTGTTACTGCCCAAAAGAATGACGTATTATCTTCTGAAGATGGAACTTGTCCGTATAATATCTGAAACGATTTTGTTTTGGCTTCTTCATATGAGCAGTTATACACTTCATCTGCAAAATATCGATGCACATCTTTATCTAATGGGAAGTCCCATCCAACTAAATTGGCCAATAGTCTGAGATGATATGCATCATAATCAAACTCTACTAACATTCCTCCACTATTAGGAACTATTCCCTTTCTTATTCCATCTTTTTTATTCAATGCTCCAAAATTTATTCCACCGAACGTATTTGAAGGTCTACCAGTAGATGTATAAAAATTATAATTGGAATGAGCCGTATTCCCATCAAAAACCTTATCAAAGTATCCATCAGTTATCCCTATCCCAGTACCTTCTATTTTTGCCATCTCTAATAGTAAACTGTTGTACTTTAGAAATGGTCTAGTTATGTCCATAGAATCTCTAGCTAATGTCATAGCTACTAATCTATCATAACAATGTTCCTTTAGTTTCACCATTGGAACAATTTCATTTGCTCTTAGGTTGTTTTGTACTCTCATATGTATCGCTCTAAAAGCTTCTGATACTGGTATGTCTTCATATTCTACATCATTTACCCATCCCATCATTTTAACATCATACAATCTTTCAAAACCAGTTAAATGATAAAACTGTTTTAAATCGTCAACCCAAAATCTTTTTACACAAGATAACAATGATACATCCAAATCATCACCTAGAGACTCTGAATGGTTTAATAAAATATAGTATATTTGACCATTGAAACATATGGCCACACATGTTGTGCTGCTCGAACACGGATGAAGTCTAAAATCTTGACGTATTGCTACTGCGGTAACTTCTTGTCCAGATATACGTTTGAGCAGATCGTTGTATTGATCTTTAAATTCTATAACCATTTATAATATATATTGTGCTAGCTTGTCAAAACTAATAAAAATTTTGCCCGTGTTGGAGAAGTTTAGACATAGAACTTACCCCTGAAACCATTAATATTTTAGACTCGTGAAGTTGCAGTACTGGTAATTGCTCTCTTAATTCAGAAAATGCAATGGGTACACCATCCAATTGTTTTGTATTGAACAGTCTTGCTTCATTTACGCTTCCACCTATTTGCCATTCTATCGTTAAAAATCTGAAGAGGTTAGTTTTTGTTTTTGCATTTACTTCCAAAACACCGTTACTTTTAAAGATATTACTAACTGCAAACGTCCTATTCATGTAAGTATTTGAATATGGAAGATTAACAGATGTTGGATAAAATGGAACTGGATACTCATCTCTGGCTTTTGCACCCAATGATGTGTATACTTCAAAATTATTTTTTACATTTGATAGTATGTGTTCACCAGTTCTCACAAGAGTGTACTTGACATTTTTACTTTTTAGATAGTGTATCAAATATTCACTACCTTCTAATACAGACAAATCGCTTTCGAAGTATATGAACTGGTTCTTTTTAGACGTAAATGGTCCTTCAACTCTTTCTACGTTTTTTAGAGTTTCGAAATTGACTGATGCTTCAGGTAATAATCCTTCCATTTTATGCGTCTTCCTCTGCGGATTGTAAATCCAAAAATCTTCTTAGGTTCTTACTAAACTGTTCTTTTAATTTTTCACGTATAGCTACTTTGTTTGCCCTTGTCACCCGTGTTAATGGATCTAGTTCTCCATTTCTAACCCTATCTAATTTTCCAGTTATCGTAGTAGTCCAATTTGATGATTGTACACTATGCTGTAAACCACTAATATAAAAATATGTTGAAGGATCTAACGCATATTGATTGTATGGTTTTTCAGGAAGATTAGAAAGTCTAAACATGTTTCCAATAGTTAAACCAGAACAGCCATCCAGTTGTAGTGAAACCTCTAATGGTAATGTCAACTTATACGTATCGTTTTTCTTTCTTGATATCGGTGATTCTTCAAACATAAATTTTAAATAATTCAGTGCGTTACTTCTTAATGCCCCAGTAGAATCATAATTATATCCCTGTCCAGGTAAAGCTTTAGCGAATTCTTTATTTTCTAAGGCCGTTGGATCCAATATACCTATTCCTTGCACATCGCTTATTGACACGCTTGTTCCACCAATGTCAACGTTGATTGATCCATTTTTTTGACCAATCTCAAATACAGCTGATGTCTTCTGTACTTCAGCTTGAATTTTTTTGGACAGCTCCTCTTGCATTTTTTCTTCTGTACTAACAATTGGAAAGTTCTGTAAGTTGTGATCAAATCCTCCAGTTTTTTCTTTAGACTTTACAGAATCTACAATTTCTGTAACAACTGGATTTGACCCTATTTCGTCTTCTCCAATGTTTACTGGATTTTGATTGGCATTATCGTTTTCCAACTTATCCTGTATTTCTGATATATTTTTAGAATCATTAAACATTTTTGCCAACCTAACATACTGATCTTCTTCATCTCCTTCTTCATTTTCTCGTTGTTCTTTTAAATATTTTGCTATTGAATCGGCGTCAGTTCCTTCGATAGATGAATCAGTGTTTGCACCCAATCCTACAGATGTTGCAAACTTATCTGGTACTGTCATTTCCAATGTTGTTTCTTGAACCAAAGAGTTCATACCGTAATTGTCAAATATAAACGACTTCTTTGGATCCAACTCTTCTATTAATTCTCCATTATCATCTGAAATATTGTCTTTCTCTATTATTGAAACAGTCAATAAACTAGAAGTATTTAACTCTTTGCTTTCTACTTCAAAATCCCAAAAATCTAATCGTGTGTTTAATGAGTTTGCTAATTTCATCATTCCAGATTCGATACTGGAACCTGGAGAAACAAATGAATCTCGTATTTGATTGTAGTTGACATACATGTTTCTCAAATACCCTTGTTGCTTTTTTTCATCAACTGCAAACTGGAATTTTAGTGAGTTAAATTCATCAGCTAATTTTTTATATAGTGTAGCTGGATCCTCCTTTAATTGATTACTAACTTCTGATGTTGGAAACCACTCTGACTTATATTGTCCGGGCATAATAAATGAACTTGGAGTATGAGTATACAGCTCTGGATCATTTGATATTTTTACAGATACCAAGTCTCCATCAATTTCTTGTATAGATCTAAACTCTGCTTCTTTCATTACGTTACCAGTAGACTTTTCTAATATTGCAGATTTTGCATAGTAGCAAACTATATTATCTTCAAACCATCCCCATCTAATCCAAATCTGTTTTTTAAACCCAGAAAATGCATTAAATTTTATTTGAGTTTCATCCAATCCTTCAACATCAAGTAATTCAGGTGTAACCGTGCTTGAAGGGTCCGGTGCAATCATCATAACAACATTTTCACATTCAGAAACCAATATTTCTCCACCAGATTCATTTATTGTAGATATAGCTTCGTCATATTTGTTATCAAATACTCCAATTTTTGTATCAGCAAACATCTTCATTAGTATTTCCATGTCAAGCTGTTTTATTCTTTCAACAATGTTATGAGTTCTAATATCTAAAGAGCCGTCTTTGTCCTTTGTTGTGGCATCCACATACTTGCCTATATTGTCAGCTGGTCTAGACGGCATAGAATACATCTGTTTATTTGGTTTTGAATTGTCAAGTATCTTTTGAAAAACATTATTTCCCTTTGCCAATACTTCAACCTTACATGAAAAAACGCTTCCATTTGTAGACCACTGAGATGACATAACTCTACCAAATAATCCACCCCAATCACCATAATAATCAAATGGTAACTCTCTAAATTCTGCAGGTTTTTCTATTTTTTTAGTTTGTGCATTTACAACTGGAAAAAATAAACTTTTACTCAATGACAATTTTCCATTTTCATCTAAATTTAAAAGTGTTGGTATTTGAAATTCCGATGTACTACTTCCTCTGACCCATCCCCAATCAACTATCAAATTTCTCCCAATCGAAAGTATGGAGTTACTAGTGTACCTTTCTAAATCTGAAAGGGAAAATATGTTAATATCAATTGAAGCCTTTCGTACTGCTCCACCATATCCTTGATAGTCTATAGATAAGTTTTCTATTCCAGGTCTTGGTTTACCGTGATCCATTCCATCTTTATTTTTATTGACGTCAAAGTTATAGTATGCCTGTTCACTAGATTTTATGGAATCCCCTAAGGATTTAAATGCATCTACACCTGACGCCTCGTCTGAAACACCCAATTCAGTATCAAATGTATGATTAAATGTTCCGTATAGAACCTCTGTACTACTTTCACCTGGAGATATTATTCTAACAAATGGAGTCTTTACCATTTGCTGTTCCATGGATAATTCATAACCTTCATCTTGAACTGCCCCTAGTGGATCGTTCATTACATCGTCTCCGAGGTTTCTCAATAACGGATTACCTCCAAACGTATTCATAGCCTTCACTCTTTGATTTAAGCCGTGTTGAATTTTTTTATTTATGTTTACAAATTGATTAGGCATATCACCTACCTATTTTCTTCTTGTAACTTCCCCAGTATTTCGCCAACATCTACAGGTATTCTTAATGTAGTTCCAACTTGTAAGCTTAAAGCTGACGGATCTAGTCTATTTGCACGACTTATAATCCACCATAAATTTACATCACCATAGTATGTATTAGCTAGTAGATCAAGCCTATCACCTGCTCTTATATTGTGAATAATGTCTGTGTCTTTTTCTATTATTTTTGGATATAGTATCGGAGCATAATATCTATTTTTCGTTTTTTGATCTACCTTTACGTTTGCAGCTTTATATCGTCTAAACATTTTACTTTCCTACCAACTGATTAGCTTCGTCAAATAGTTTGCCTACATTTGGTAGACTCACTGATGTTTCATTTCCACCGTTTGTTATCCTAATTGGATCTGAATCTGGAATCTTTGTTCCATCCAACCAACCCAATCCATAATGCTTACCAGTTGAAATCGGTATTTGTCCACCAATATAATCAAAATCTACTTGAACCTTTACTAGTTTTGTAAACCTTAATCCCCTTTCTATTTCCCAATCACTTTCAGATGGGAATGTAACTGTGCATGTTGTCAAATACCCTAGTTGTCTTCTAAAAATATCACCCAATGTTAACTTTATCATTGGTGCTGACATTCTATAATAATCATCCAAATTAGGGTAGCACAGTCCAACCAAATAATTTAATTTTTCCAACATAATTGGAAACTCTTGTTTTGTTTTTGGATATAAATTAAACCCAAAAGATATTTTCCTGTCTACTCCACCGTAAACTGCTCCCTTTATTGGCCTTCCAATGGAACTTACTGGATTATATTCTGGAGTTATGGAATCTGTAATGTCTCCATCAAATATTGCTCTAAAAACTATATTCTTTTTATTGAAAACATCATAAAATACTAGTGGTACAAAATCATCTTTATCGGCAGAATTGAATGCAGCTTCGTTTTGCTTATCATCACCACCATATGGTATTGCATTAATCTTATCAACGTTTGTAGCAGTTCTAGATATTGCTTTACCATCTGCATCTACCTTTATTGCTCCAGTTTCAAATCCTCCGGGTACATCCATAAGCTCGTCTTTTACTATTTGTACTGCGCCGTGATCACTTCTTCCAATATTATAAACTATTTTTTTTGCTCTATCCCTAGCTCCAAGTCCTTTTGGATGACTTTGTGCCTCCAATCCTGGTGATCTATCTGATTGTCCACTACCACCAAACTTGACATCTATGGTCTCGTTTAATTCACCTGCACTTCTCAATGTCTTATCGTACATTATAGATCTTGCACCATTTGGATCTATAGCATCTGCACCATCGTCAACACCTAAAACAGGATAAGCTAATGATGAATATTTGTCCATCAATGTTAAATTTATTGGAGTTCTATGAATAGATGACGCATTTGTTACTTGAAAATCTTCTAATGGTACAGAGTTTCCTGTTCCTGCGGCACCTGGAACCATGCTTATTTCTTGAGTAAAATCTTCTATTGGATCTCCAACCTTTCTATCGGTTACAAATGAAGCTAGCGTTGGATGTATGTTCTCTGATCCAACTGGTTTCTCGTTAACTTGATTGCCAATAGATAATCTGTCCTCTAAAGTACCGTCATTTTGCCTTCTTAAATCAAATTCTTTGGTACCCTTTATATTGAACGTTTTAGATTGACCAGGGGTTTTACTAAAAAATGTAAAGGGACTAAAATTTAACCCGGTTATGTCTGCACTATTTCCACCTTCACCTGCAACTGGAGTTCCAACTGGTGTAGAATACTCCAATCCTTGCTTATGTAAACTAGAAACATAACTAGTTACTCCAACCTCTCCTGCTTGATCTGTAAATTCAGCACTAGCATTGTATGTGGCATTAAATTTATCGCTTAACTGGTCATAAACAAAAACATTATACTGGTTATCTGTTTGCGTGTCTGCAATTGGATGCCTATATAATCTACTTTGTCCATCAAAATAAACTTGATCCTTTCCAGCATATAACATTGTAACATCATCAGAATCTCCTCTTTCACCACTATAATAATTTGTTGTAGCAGTCTGAGGAGAAGCTGGATTAAATTTAAACTTATCTGTTTCCAAAGATTGAATGTGTGAAGATCTAACTAGGTTTTGACCTGGAACCAATGGGTACTTATCTCCAAATATTGAGTCAATTACTATATCATTAAATGCTCTTCCAAACCTCATCTCATTTGCGTTCATAATAAACTTGTCGTATAGAAACAGCATCTTATTTCCATCTTCTGGTACAAAATCTGACTTTCCACCAAAATCTCCAGGATTAAATGTTTCTCTGTCTTCAAGATCTGAATCTAAATATCTCAATTTTCCAGTGTTTGGATATGTACCGCCAACAAAATTTACCTGTTTTGTGTAACTTGGCTTTTCTACGACATTTCCAAATGTTATACCTCTTATACCAGGACTGAAACCTATTGGAAAATTTAATGAATCAAATTGAGAAAATGTATCACCCACGATACCGCTTCCTCTCATTATTTGATCGCTAGATAGATTTGTAAATTTGTTTATAAACCTTCCATACCATGAATTAAGTGTTGTTATATTTGTATAGTTACTAACGTGTCCGTCTATCCATTGTGGATTTGGTTGAAGCACTGTAAATCCTGGAAACGATGCATCACCTGATATTTTGTCTGGTTGATCATCTAAAGATGTTGTTCCAAAATCTCTAAAACCTATTGGAATCTGTCTCCAACCCATTTGGTTGCTGTCTATTACAGCCATATCGTACGATCTAAATGTTCCGCTTGTTAGTTGATCGTTCATTGTACTCATAATTAAACTTTTAGAAATCAAATCATCATTACCATCAAACGTTATTGACCCCTGTATCCCAGTTATTTGCTTTTCACCAGCTGAATTGTTGACTATAAAGTTTTGTGGATTGTCCTTAGATCCAATTCCTTGTGGTGGAGATGCTTCTCTAGATCCAACATTTCCCGATACTAATTGTTGATTTGGCCATTCTGAATTATTTGCAGATATAAACTTATTTTCTATAACATTTTTGACACCAGTGACTACTCCTTCAGAGTGTCCATCCCTAAAAGACTGTCCAACTTTCTTATTTGCATTTACTGTTCCATAAGAAAACTTAGATATTTTTGATAGGTCAAAATCTTTAAGTGCCATTAGTTTGATGATCCGATTGAAAAGTTACCAGTATTTGTAGCTGTAGCAGAACTACTACGCTTTATTTCTCTTAATTCATTGGCCATGTTATTTAAGGCTGCAACTACTGGTTGCATATCTACTTGACCAAATTTACCGTCTGCAAGTGCACCCTTTACATTATCATTTGGTACAACTGAAGATCCACGTGGGAGGTGAGCCAATTCTGGTCCTCTCTCTCCTACTAAATATGTACCCGCTGATGAAACTGTTCCACCATCTGCAAATGCTCCCTTTATATCTCGTGCCATTAGTAAGGCATCTATACCTAACGAAGCACCAGTTCCTGCTCCTGGTAATATACTAGCTCCACCGCTTGCAACTTCCATAGCTGCTCCTAAAAAGTCACCCCTTAAAAGTCTACTAGTAGCAAACCCTAAACCAGCTACTGCTCCCAATATTGGTATTTTCTTTAGTAACGATTTACCTGTTGCTTTACCAACTGTTTTAGTTGTCTGTTTGATCGTTGCCTCAGTACCTTCTTTGATTGCAATTCTACCAGCATCCATACTCTTCTTCATGTTTTTAGCTACATCGTCTGTGACATTTCCCATTGGTTTAATTTTAGACTGATTAAGTTTGCCTAAGTTTCCAGTTTTAACAGGTTTTGGTACAGGTGGTTTCATTCCTGATCCTGGTATTTTATTAACTCCAGGAATTAAACTTTTCAATCCACCTAAAAGTTTACCAACAATTGGTGCAGCTAACGTAGCAGCAATTAGTGCAAACATCAAACTTATAACCTTATCAACCTTACCACCCATTACAGAACCCTGTTTTATTAAATCAGCTGTTCCTTTCAATTGTTTTTCACCTAAGCTGTCTTCTTCTAAAACTGCTCTTCCACCTTTTGCAACCATACTTGCCAAATCTTCTACGCCAACTCCGATAGAATCTGCTAACGCTTGTCTCTGTATTGCGTTTAGTTGATTGAACTCTGCTTCAGATCCCAACTGTCCGACTACTTCTTCTACAGCTCCAGCTATATCATTATTTAATGCTAACTGTCTAGCCCTGTCAAAATTTAATTCTCTTCCTAATAGTACTTCAGCTTCAAACTGTGAAGTAATACTTTCTTCGAAGCTTAACATTTTATCCAATATCTGTGCAGACTTACTTAATGTTATACCCAACCTTGCAGCTTGTACAGCAGCTTTTGCTAAATTTTCAGCGCTACCATCCGTAAACTTTGCCATATCTGCTGAAGAATTTGCTAAGTCTTCCATAACCTTTTTAGGTGCGACTTTATTTTGTTGAGCTAAGTTTGCAACTGAACTTAAAGTAGCGGAAGCCTGTTCTCTTGAAAGGTTAGTTGTTATGGTTAATGTTTCTGCAAGTCCTGCAACGGTTGAAGCATCTAAACCAGTTTGAAATGCTATAGCTGCATCACTAACAGCCATTGCAGAATTAGCTGCTAGATCTAAGTTCCCAGAAACATCAGCTGCAGCAGTTGCAGCAGCAACTATTTCTTCACTGAAACCTGCCATTGCAATTGGAGACCGTGTAGCTAGATTTGCTGCTATGTCTGCAGATGATCCAACACCGATTCCTAACTGTGTATTTATTTCCTTGGTTCTTTGAACCCCAGATAACAATATTGTTTCGATGGCACTAATAGCTGCTAGCATAAAACCAGCTCCAGAAGTAAACGCATCCCTAATCTTTTCCACTATGGGTAGCATATCTTCTGTTTTGGAGTTTATCTGATCTTGAATTCTAGCGTGGGATTCTAATGTGTTTAATAGTCTTCTATTTGCATTGTTTTGCTCAATTACTGCCGCTCGTTCTTCATCTGATAGTTGAGCTATCTGTTGCTTTGATAAAATCTGATCTCGTAACATTCCAAGACTAGATGCTTCCACCTTTATACCTAGAGCTAAACTTTTGGCGTTATCTTTTAATTGAACATCAACAGACTTTAATTCATCTAAAATACCCTTTTGAAGATCTTTTCCTTCTGCAGCGTATTTCCCAGCAGCTTTAGATATTTCAGACCAACCTTTCTTGCCCTTAGCTAACGAACTTGCCAAGTCTATACCAAACGTTTCAGTGGTGTCACCTAAGGCGCCTAGCTCTTTATTTGCCTTTTTTATATCAGCCGTAAAGTCATTAATAGCTTCGGTTTTTTTATCAAAAATCTCAAGACCCTTAGTCATATCTCTGATACCAGAGTTTACTTCGAATATCCTTTTACTTAAATCGCGAAACCTGTCAGAGCCTTTCTTCGCCAGATTCAATAAAACATTTAATTGATCGGATGTTTTTTCTGCGGCTTTTAGTTCTGCTTCTAACTGTTTTCTTGTTGGTCCTGCAGGCATGGTTTACCCCTACAACATCTTCATTATTCTAGCTAATTCTGCTTGCTCTTCTGGACTCTTTTTAGCTAACCGTTTTTCAGCTGCTTTTTCAATCTTATCCATATACTTGTCCAAGTCTTTATACATAGCATTTAAAGCTGGATCGTTGATTGCTGATTTTGGTTTTTTGCCCTTAACTGCGCTAACAGCAAGATACACTGCAACATTCTTTGCTAAGTTTGTTAAGAATCCTTCGTCTAGTTTTTTCTTAGACATAATGAGCTCCTGTATAATTAAAACGTAATATTACATTTATAAATATGGAGTAGGTAGGTTATTAAGATCGTTTCTTGGCCTTGTCCATTCGGTTCTTTTCTTCTTCTTTAGCTTCTACCAATTTATCCATATAGAAGCGTCTGAGCTGTATTGGCATTTCATAAAGATCCCCAAATGAAAAGGCGCCTTCGCTGTAGTAAGCCATATCGAATATTGACTTATGAACTTGGGGACGAAGTCCAGGATCTACTGGGAAGGCCAGAAGAAATTTACTGTTATAGGCACATCAGCTATAGACTGCTCTCCACATGATCCACAAGAAAACATAAATTCCAACTCTACATCTGGTTGTATTGTTGAATAGTATTCCCTATATGCTCTAGAATCTACAGCAAAAAATTCATTCTGTATAAAGTTGTTTACGAATGTTTTATCATCATTACCGTCTACAGACTTTATTTGATAACGAAGTCTGGTTGTTATCTCTGGTGATACATTATTGACATGTTTAGCAACAGCTTCAATATCCTTTGTTATTGCTACTTCATCTGCCTGTGTCAGCATTTTAAAAACAATCTTGCGATTTGAATTTGGTAATTCATATTCAAACTCGTTATTGCGATTGTATATGCTTTCATCAATTTCTTTGTATCCAATACTGGTTAAATCAAATTCACAATCTTTTTCTACTGCACTACATTTTGGACACGTAACATCTGATTTGTACTGTTTACCATATCCAAATATTCTAGCATTGACCATAATTGCATTCTTATCGCCAACGAGAATGTCATCAAAATTAACGTCTGAAACTACTACTGACTTTAGAAGTTCATCTATTACCAAACCTTTCCGTATAAGATTTGCAGAAGAGAGTATATCTTCCTCCCTAGCTGTCATATATTTTAACTCTATAGTACCGCTACTGAGAGGATGCCCTTCTGGATATAGTAATCCTTTACTTGGAAGATCTACTACTTCAGTAGGGAACTTCGGTTTTTTAGGTGCACCAGTCTGCCCTGGTGTATTTGCTTTTGCGTCTGACATTATAACTCCTTTACGTATAGCATTTATTAATATATATGTATCACAAAACGTTTTGCGAAGTAAATTAGCAAACTAGAATGCCACAACTTGAAATGCTAATTTAAAGCAATTTTAGAACTGTAGTATAGCGTAATCGTATCTAAGTGTTAATTCTATTTCTACTGGATCAGTTGTAGACCAATCTAGAGTACCGAAGTTTGCACCTTCTATGTAAGTACCCACTAATTGCCATTCTTCAACTATGTCGCCAACAGGACCTAAAACGTTAAATGTGACGTTTTTCTTGTAAAAATCTGAATATCCGTTTCTACCAGTTACTGACTCATGTGATAGTCTTACCCATTCCATACATGCTTGTGCAGCTGAAGGTACAACTGGATCGTATAATGTTATTGTTAATGTCTGCCACTCACCCTTTCCTTTGACATAACGTTTAACATTTATATGGTCTAACGTTACTGTTTCAAATTGAATTTCAGGTCTTGCAGCAGCTTTGATTGTGTATGCAGGAATCCCTTCTATGTACATAATGAATCTATTCTGAACTTTTGGTTCAAATTGCGTAAACATTACGTCATTTGGATCAATCAACTGTGGCATTCTATTTCTCCTAATAAAAAAGCTTTGCTATATTTGTTTATAAATATCGTCAAACTTAAAAAACCACAAAAGAAAAAGGCTCAGAAAAACTGAGCCTCAATCTTATTTTTTCGTTATCCTTTAGCTTGGAAACGATGCTCCAGTCGGTTGTACGACAAAATCAAGAACAATGAACTCAACAGCTCTTGCAGGCTGTACGAATATTTGTCCAACTAATTGATTCCTATCGATAACGTCTGGTGTATTGTTAGAATCGTCCATTACAACTCTAAACGCTGTTAGACCCTGTGCAGCTTGAACTGAATCAAGATACGGGTTAACAATGTTTAAGAAACGATTTCTAGTAGCTACAGTGTTATTTTCAAATACTAAATAACGTGAACTACTAGCAATGAACTTCTTCAGTCTAATTAACAGTCTACGAACGTTAATTCTATCCAACGCCGAAGGTTTTGCTTGTAATGTTTTCTGACCGAAAACTACAACACCTTGACCTGGAAAGGAAGCAATTGGATTAATTCTATCTTCATAAAGAAGGTCACGCTCTGCGTGTGTTAATCGTGTTTTTGCTTCTAAAACGTTTCGTAATCCACCTCTATTCAAACCAGCTGGTGCAAACCACTCATGAGCTACTGCGTCATTTCTAGAGTAAACACCTGGAATTACCACTGAAGGTGGCACCCATGTTGGTAAGTTTACACTATCATCGAGTATCTTAACCCATGGATAGTAAACAGCTGCGTAATTAGTATCTTTAGATGTAACTGCATCACTAGCAGCTGATATGCCTTCACTCCAAGTTGTTGGATCATATACATAAAATGCATCACCTCTACTTTCTACCATAGAAATACCTCTATTGATAGGGTTCGGGTGAAGAGTATAGATCAAACCTGGTGTTGATAGCATGTTAATATCAAATTCATCTTGATTACTAACTGCGTTTATCGCACGTTTGTATGCAATTGAACCACTAGCGGATGATGTAGAACAGTCAAACCCTTGTTGGTTAGTTGCAGAGATGTCTGTACCAGTATTTTTCTTAATCGCTGGATTAGCACCGTCAAAACCACCTTGAAAAGGTACCATGAACTTGTGCTGAGCAACATTAGATGTTCCCAATCCAAGATTAGATGCACTAGTAGCAAACGTTGATGATCCACCAAAATCAGCAGCAGAAGCATCAGCATGTCCAGTCTGGTCATTTAAACTAAATGTAGCGTTTAAATCTGCTGTTGCGTTAGCTGGTAATGGAGCCAAGTATTGTTGATTTGTAGTATCACTAAAGTTAAACCCATAAAATACACTAGAATCAAATTCGCTAGTTGTACTGTTAGTTTGGGATTTAACAAATGAAGCACTTGCTACTGCTACGTTTGCACTACCACTATTGATAGGTGATATTACTTTACCAAATCCAAAAGGTACCTGAGTTCCTGGAAGACCGTTTTTAACATTGTCATAGTCTGAAAGGTATACGTACTTAGATCTATTTGGCCAGTCACCATTATATGTTAACTTACCATCTGAAGCTATAGTAACGTACCTATCACCAATCTTTCTAGCAACATAATTTGTAGAAGTTGGATCCAAGTTACAATTATCAAACTGTTCAACAATAACATCGTCCGATTGTTTAAACGATTGTGTATCTATTTCCCTAACCTGCACAGAAAAGGTTCCAAAATCAGAACCTGGAACATCTGATGCCTGCTTGACATTTAAGATACCAATCTTATATTTTCCATGTGTATCAGTTTCACCATGAGATCTGAGCTTAATCTTAAACAGATCATTAGTAGCTCCGTCGATCTTTTGTGAAGTGATAGATGGTGTACATGCATTCTCATAATCTTTTTGTAAATCTATATTGAAAAGGGAAGAACTAACAGCACTACCTGAGTTATGTCCAACCTGTACCATAGCTGATTTAAAAGATTTATATAGATAGAATGGCGAGTCTACACCACCTGCTTTAGTAGAATGTGGATTCCCACTAAAGACGTTTTCTATGAACTTTGAATTTGATGAATTAAACGAGGCACTAACTTGGAAACTTCCTGAACTAATTACAAAATTTTCCCATGTACCTGGTGTAGTTAAGCCTGTAAACCCACCAGGTGGGTTTGCATTTGTTGCACTTGGTGCTAACACAGCTAACAGCATTCTATCCGTTGCCGGAGTTCCTGATGCACTAACCTGTGGTATGACACTTAAGCCAACTACTTTTTCGTTATATCCACCTAACCCAAGAACACGAACTATTGTGACTGTTCCAGCACTTCTAAGATATTCTCTTACAGTGAATGGAACATAAAAGTCTTGACTAAGACCTCCGAACATTTCTTCAAACTCTTGGAAATTTCTAACAGATGTTGGAACAAAAGCAGGACCTTTTGTAGTAGGTCCAATTATTGCTGCTCCAATTTCTGCAACTCCTTGAGGAAGAAATGAGAGATCCTTCTCGCGGGTAAATACACCCGGAGATACAATTCTCTCAGCCATTTAATTTCTCCAGTTAAGTTATTTGTTTACGTAAACGAACTATTTCAATGATAAATACCGTAGAAATAACCGAAAACTCAGTTTGATTATATATTATTTAGGTTTTTGAGAAGGTGTTGCGTCTGGTGTAGGGGTAAAAACTCCTGTTTGAGGATCCAAAGCTCCGCTTCCATACTTTTCGTTTAATCCCTGTGCCAATTCCTTTTCTGATGTTTGTAAACCTTCTAGTTCACCCATAAGAGTATCTTCACTATCAGACAAGGCTTCAGCTTGTTTTTCATGAGCTAACTTTTGCATAGATAGTGCACCAAACTTCATTTGTATAGCTTGATATTTTTGTTGTACATCTCTAAGTGACGCTAGTTCTTCTTCTGTAAATTTTGTTTCTGACATTTTATTCTCCATAACTATTTATTATATGTATATATATTGTGCTTATACTCCAAAACGCTAATTTAATGCTGATGTCCGTTCTTATCGTCTATAAATTCACCTCTGAACAACGCACTATTTAATTTTCTGTAGTAATCATGAGCTGCTTGAGTAGTTGGTGTCCACCAATCATTTTCCTTATGGTTATTCTCATGGTCTATATCGTTAGATGTTACAGACATTTTACCTGGTAAGTTTAAGTTTTTAAAAAAGTAAGACTTTCGTTGGCGTAAATGTTCCAAGATATAAAACAACCAATCGTCTCCCCAAAAATATTTGAACCTTTTTGGTATGTGGTGATACAATTCTTTTTGTACCATAAAAAAGCAACCGAATCCGAAAAATCTACCAGAATGATCCCTCGTTAACTCTATAGTATCGCCGTCATCGTTAACGTTTAAACCCTCTGTAGCTATACGTTCCTTGTCTCCAGCAATTGTACCATAATTTAAACTATCCAAATCTCTAGATAGGCATTCTAAGACAGGTTTAAAATTTACAGTAATATCATCATTCATGAACAGTACGTGCTTATTATATGCCATGTCTGCTCCAACGTTCCATGCTGGATTGACACCTATATTTTTTCTAGGTTTCACAACGTTTACTATATTATCTTTAAACTCAGAATTGGCGTTATCTATCAGTATAAGCTCATTATCTGGATAGTCATTCAATGTCTGCTTAAACGATTTCATCGTACTGTTTAATGTCTCTGGAGATCTCCAAAGTGTCGGTATTACTATTGTTATCATGGTATGTAATTATAGTTTGCTACACATTCTTCTTCACCAAATCTGGACTCTATGTCTGCAACTAATTGGGGTGGTACCCCAGCTGCCCAATCTTCAAGTCCTAGCTCTTTAAATCTTTTTGTAATGTCAGCATCATAGTGATTTGTAATTGTTCTAACTCGTCTTTGTATATCTCTTCTAGCCGTATTATGTGTATTTGTTCCAGATTCGTTATTATAGATAAACTGTACATACGCTAACTTAACTATTCTACACATTCTAGTAGCTAAAAATGTTCGTACTATTAGTTCATAATCATCAGCTATAGATAATCCTCTATTGTGGCCACCTATTTTAAAATACGTATTTCTTCTCCAAGATCGTATATGGTTTGGAACACCAACGATATGTCGTATTGTTTTTGGGTTTAAGTTTGGTACGACTTGCACTTCAAATTGTCTATTCATACTTTCTTCATCCCTGTATGTACCATAACCCATTGCAAACCCTTCTCCATACCGTAATGAATTCCAATCTTCATCAACCTCTACACAATCTGTATAATAAAAACCTGCATCTGGGTATGCATTCATTGCATCATATAATAATTGTGTTGCATTTGGCGTCAAATAATCATCATGATCTAATTCTGCTAAAAGTTCCCCTTTACATAATACAGCTGCTCTATATTTTGCCTCTCCAACTATACCATTGCATTTAGTATTAAAATCATACAACTTAACTCTTGGATCTGATGATGCGATATCTTCGGCTATGGATATAGTTTTAGAACCATCATTCGAATCGTTTACCAAAACCCATTCCCAGTCTGAATTTGTTTGGTTTTTTAATGATTCATATGTACGATATAGTTTTTTACCAGTATTGTATATTGGAGTGAACCATGAAACATAACCATTCAAGACTTGATTTGTAATCATATTATGCATTGCTACGCCATAAGCAGTATTACCGGCGGATGTTTCATCATCTAAACTTTTTATGTTAAACCATTTATTTCTAACTTCCAATGGCATTGTACATAATTCGGGATTTTTGATTATATCATCATCTGAAACAGTTAATATTGAATCTGGTTTAAAATCAGATATGACACTAGCTATTCCTTTATCGTTTTCTACATGTAAAGTGTTCAATGAACTATCTTCCCATTCTTCAAACTGATCTGATTTTAAAACTGGTTTGCCTGGACCAACATATAATATTTTTGGTACAAAACCTTTATGTGGCTCTACCAAATAATTGTAATAGCATATGGTTTCATTTATAAATTCAAACCATTCTGGGTGTTTATTATGTATTTTTTCTACTAATTTACCATCAGCTGCATAGTCCCCTATAAAATCATAATCTTTAAATACTGAATGGTGCCAGGTTATTTGTGCCAAATCAATGTGTTGATACTTTGTATGCTCAGGTGCTGCATCCCTATATTCTAACCCGGTAAAATCTTTAAAATTTACAAACTGCTTTCCAATAATGATCTTTTTATTTGTTTCTCCAGAATACCAAGAATTGTCAATAATAGCTTGTGAAATTAACGAATAGTAATTTTCATGTTGAATATTATCATCGTCTATGTATATTATCCAACCATCCTTAATATTGTTAACAACCTGCATAGATTGTGGATACAGTAAATCTCCATCTTTTCCGTGTATAAAATGCAACGTAGTATTTGGAATGGATTGTAATGAATCTATTAATTTTGTTGGTATATCCCTTAATACTGATGTATCAAATATAACATGCCACTCTGAAAATTTAGAACGAACTGATTCTCCAACTTTTAATAAATTATTAAGCCTAGTACATCTAGTTATGACACTAATTTTCAATCTACTTTCCTCCCTCTGTATCGAAAAAGAATATGTGAAACAGTCTAGAATCATATAAATCATTTCCAAAATGTTGAGTTGCTGCATGTATTTTGAATGAATCCCATAATACTAGTCTATTGTAAACATTTCCAATTCTATCTATCTCTGTGAACTTATGTCGATTATAAAAGTTGTCATTAAATGCATTTTCATACGATTGCCTATCTTTTGGGTCATGATTAAACCAGCTTCTACGTTCAGACTTACTTTCGTAAAAACTTGTACCACTCTCGAATGGGGCATCTGGTGTCAAGTAAATTATTCCAGCATAATTGTTTTCGTCTACATGGTGAACTATTGGATCTTTACCTGTAATGTATTGAAACATTCCATTCCTATATCTTTCGTCATGCCAATCTAATATATTAGTCTGTAATATTTCTTCAAATCGTTCTTTAGTCCCATCCAATGTCCATGAATTTGCTGAATAACCTCTATGAGAAGATTGTAAACCATATTCTAAATTTAGGGCAAAATCTCTTATAAAATCTGGGTCTTCATAAAAATTTTCTACAACAACCATATCCAAATCATTAGTCTTTTTCTTAAAACCAGAATAGTAAACGTAATATTTAAAAAGAGTACCAATATTTTGTCCATCAACCCATATTGGATCAGTAGCGCTTTCTCTAGTTTTTGGAAACTGTACTGAGTAAGCTGTAACGTTTTCAGTATATGCAGCTTCAACATCCTCTCTTCTAAGATCTCTATTGAATATTAATAACTGCTGACCAATGTTAATGTTATCAAATGGTTTTGAAGATGCTATCCATCCATTCATATCTGAATCTTCTACGTGCATAAAGAACGTTTGAATATTTGTATTGTGACAAAATAAATCTGGTATTTGCATTATCGTTCGAACCTTTCGTCTTCGTTTAATTGATCAATTGAAAGTGTATAGTCATTCAATCTAACTTTCGAAACAAAATCATGATCAGCTTTATGATATTCTCTTGCCACTTTATATACGGTATCTGGGTCATCTTCATTTTCGTTTATTACACCGTCTAACACACGTTCATAATACCATTGTTGCTCTTCAAATTGTGTATAATCATTATCGTTTGTACAAGCAGAACACCACCACTTAGTAGGTTCCATTAATCCGAATTTACATTCACCACAACCTCTAAGTCCTATTTTATTCATATCCCCATTGTATTTGTCTCCGTGAATAAACTTTCCAAATTTTATATAAGCTGTTGATAAATGTTTACCCAAACCTTCAGCTTTAATTTCTGCTTGTCCCCAATTATTATTCCCCTTTATTTCTGTTGGATTACCATCTTCATCGTAAAACTCTGTTAATGGAAATATACCAGCAGTATAGAAAGATGAATTTCTTCTGATATGTGGATTGTTACTATAATCTTTTTCCCTTAACATTAAGAAGTCTATTTCATTTTTTGTTATTGATGAAATTATGTTCTCTTGTTTTATCCAATACCCATATCCATATTGTCTATCGTCCAT